>Ga0102945_1000039_pt1 | contig 51433 bp, 87 predicted proteins | sample SalPonred_H2O_MG_FD_78207 | JGI IMG/M metagenome (GOLD analysis project Ga0102945, IMG submission 78207) | Salt pond water microbial communities from South San Francisco under conditions of wetland restoration - Salt Pond MetaG R2_restored_H2O_MG ...
AAAGTTTCCATCTTTAGCTGTGAAATACTTAGTTTCGTCTGTCAAGAATCCTTCGTTTACGTCATGTGCAAGTCGTATGTCAGTGTCGCTACCTCTAATAGTTCCTCTTACAGTTGCTCCATTAATACTATCTTCATATCCAAAGTTAACAGTGGCATAATAACCAGTGTATGTTGATAAGTCCACTTCTGGATCTTCTGACGTCACATAAAAGTTTTGTCTACTTCTGTTTCCATATGAATAGATATTCATTTCTAGAATATCATCAGTCGGGCTAAAGTTAATTTGATCGTATGCAACAAAATGATCTGCATACACAAAACCAGTTAATCCATCTATAACAATTCTACTATCATCACCTACAAGTGAACCTTTAAATGCAGCAGCTTCTACTTCTCCTGAAACAGAAGCATTGCCTCGAACATCTAATTTAGCAGTTGGCGTATATGTACCAAATCCAAAATTGCCGTCTTTAGCTGTGAAATACTTAGATTCATCTGTTAAGAATCCGCTATTTAAATCGTGTGCAATACGTATGTCAGCGTCACTGCCTCTAATTGTGCTTAATATATTTGCACCATTAGTATCATCTTCGTATCCAAAGTTAACAGTAGCATAATTTCCAGTGTATGAAGATAAGTCTGAACCGGGATCATAAGAAGTAGTGTAGAAATTCATTCTACTTCTTGTTTCTTCTGAGTAAACATTAACTTCGGTAATCGGATCATTAGAACTAATATTAATTGCATCGTATGCTACAATATTACTAGCGTAAATAGTACCAGTTAATCCGTCTACAACTAGTGTGCTATCGTCTGCAAATACACTACCTTGCAAGTCTCTTTCTAAAAGATTTGGAATAAAAAATTGTGTATCGGTTGCCTGCCAAATACCTGCACCTGAGTCATATGTAAGAATACCTCCATTTACTAGAGTTCCTGTGGATAAATCAACATCTGCTAGTGAGTCGAGTGTTGATACGGTAGGTTGCCATTGACCTGTGCTTTCTTCATACCCTAATAAACTACCATTTGTAAGTGTGCCACTAGTTAAGTCAACGTCTACTAGAGATTCAAGTGTCGAACCTGGTGCAATGGTATCTAAAGGAATAGGTGTCCACTGAGCAGTTAGTGCATCCCATATTAGTACATCATTATCACCTGGGACACTCGAAGAAACATTTTGTAAGTCTTCTATATTCTCTGGCACAAGTCCAGTAACTCTAATGCCACCAGCTGTAACACCGTCGCCTACATAGATTTCGTTAGTATCGGTTGTATATATTAGTTCGCCTTCTTGTGGCGTAATTAGTAGACGTTGTGCATCTGTTCCGCGTCTTAGACGTAAAGCCATTGAAAAACTCCTGAATCACTTATTATATGTATTTATGCCTTTTAAAAGATTCAGGAGTTTATTCATTTGCGTTTTTTAATAAAACTATTAGTTCTTTTTTTAACATCGGCTATTACTTGTTTAGTATCTAACTGAAAATCAATGGAATCGATCTCTTCGTCATACTCGTCAAAAAATGCACCCAGTTCATCTTCAACAGATGTTTCATTGCGCTCTATTTCTTCCTGATCAATATCGATCATCCAAATAGTGCCATCTAAAAATTGTACCTGTATTGATTTGATATACTTTACAGGTACAGCTTTCACTTCAACATCTTCGAAGATCTCAGGCCATTGTTTTACTACTTCTGGAGGTAATCTGCCTTCTTTAGACACTTTCTTCAGTCTTTTTTGCGGCTGCTTTCTTTTTCGTCGGAGCCAGCTCTTCGGCCTGTCTTCTTAGCTCTGCTGCTTCTTTATACAATGCATCAGCCTGTGAACGATATTGTCTAGCTAAATCTTCATCAGATAATACTTCTGATTGTATTGCTTCAACTGGATTAACTTCGTCTGTCTCAGTCTCAATAGGTGCAGCAGCAGTATTGCCCAAGGACAAGTCAGCAACGGTAATACCTCTTTGCTCTGCAATTATTTCATTCAACTCACTAAGTTTAATTTTAGTTTGATTGTTAGGAGTCATCTCAACTGAGTTTGTAGGAACCTTAACCATTTTTCCAGTTGTGTGAAATGCTGATAGCATGTTACGTCCGTCTGGAAGAGGAGTACGTGCCATTGCAGTTGCTAAATCTTCTGCTTCTTGTCCAGCCGGTGATTCAAGCAGTTTCATTAGTGTGTCGTGTTCTTCTGCCATTAGATTTTCAGTAGTGACTACAATTGCATTTTCAGGTTCATTTGGAACTACTTTATATGCAACTACAACCTTCCTACTGTTACTAATCATTCTGCCTACGTGTTTTAACATATTATGCTCCTTGCGGTTGTTGTTTCTGTTGTGCAGCTACAGCAGCTAAAAATTCTTCTAACTTGCTGTAAACGCCACCTACAGTGACCATTTCATTTGGTTTAAATGCACCACGCTGACTTGCAACGTCAATGATACTTTTTAGTGCCTGTAGATCTTGCACAGTTAGATCAGGGCCTTGTGCTTCAGGCGCTGATGTTTCTGCTTCTGTTTTTGTAATATCTTCGCTCATATTTTACTCCTATATGTATATATATGCGTAGTTTATTTAATTGTATTTCAAATGTGGACAAGCCAACATGAAATAACTCATATCCTTATTTTCTTCAAAGCCAACAGTACATACATGTACGATTTTGTTTTCATTGTCTAATGATACATTTTTACCTATAAAGAATCTATTCTTTATATGTTTATGCAACCAGTTAGCAAGACCTTTTTCTAGGTTGTATTTTAAAGGTATATTAACCGTTTCGAAGTGTGGAGGTAAAAACTTTGCTTGCTTTACCTCCAGCACATCTAGCGGATTTGGGTCGGTCCCTTTAATCAAGCTGCCTCCTCGTAGTGAGCAGTGACACCAAACGGACCCTCTAGATTCTTATCATGGTGGCTATGGATAATAAACACCGTATCGCACCAGTCCGGATCACCCCAGCTATCCCAAGCATAGCCATCTGTGAACATGATGAACTTCTTAGGCTGGATGTCATTGTCTTTCATATACTTCCAGTTCGCCATGAAGTCAGTGCCACCACCACCCATGATTTCATAGTCCATCAAGTCTTCGCCGCCGTCGGCACTAAAGTCTTGCTCATTGTACACTTTGGTATCAAAACACCACAACTTGATATTGTAGTCTTTGTACTCATCCATAATACCTTTAATTTCACCTAAGAAGTCACGTGCTTGATCATCACCGATCGAGCCACTCATATCTAGCGACACAGCAATATCAATTGTATCTTCAAAGTCCATGCCCGGCAAAATAGCACCGCTCATCTGTCCTTTGCGGCTCGGACGACTAAACGTATAGTCACTGCGAATAGTGCTTTGAATTTGCTGACGTAGGATCTCACGCCAGTTCATCTTAGGCTCAGTCATTTCCTTGATAATACGCTGTACAGCACTAGGAACATTACCAGCGCCAGCACTTTGTGCGCTCGCCATCATTGATTCTTTAATTTCGTCTTTGATCTGATCCAGTTGCTCTTTAGAGTACTTAGGACGTTTCTTGCTTACACTATTGCCGTTAGCATCTGTAGTTTCTTCGCCTTCGCTGTCGCCCTCGCCTTCCATGTCAAGGTGTTCGTCCAGCATCTCGCCCAATTGTTTAATTGCTTCGTCACCGTTCTTTTTAGCCTGTTCGAACAGATCGTCGTATACGTCTTCTGATGTCCAGCCTTCGTATTTAAAGTCTTGGAAGCAGTCGACAATCTTAGGTTTGTCACCGATACGGTCACGTACTAGCAAGTTGTTTACAATGTAGTCAGCAGCAATGTTGTAGAGCATAGGATTGCGTTCTTCACGTCGACCCAAGTGGTCAAATACCATGTGTAGGATTTCGTGTGCTACAACAAACTCAATTTCTTTATTATCCATAGCATTAAAGAATTGTGTGTTATAGAACAAGCTGCGTCCGTCTACAGCAGCAGTCATAAGCCAGTCATCTGCTGCTTGAATCTTAAGGCGTGTAGCCATATTACCGAAGAAAGGGTGACGCAACAGCAAGCCTACACGAGCTGTAATAATACGATCCATAACTTCTACACGCATTGTTTCTAATGCTTCAGGTGTAATATTAGGATCTGGTTGCCATTGCTTGAGTTTAGTCTGTGTATCTTTAGTAGACATAATATATACCTTCTCTTTAGTGCCTATACTACACTATAACATATTTACAATATTTGTCAAGAAAAAATGGGCGGAAATGACTCCGCCCATTTTGATCTCACCTTAGGCGCTCTGCGCTGCTTTGATGTACTTTCCGTACTTGTCGTGGAACTCATCAAAGCATTCTACTTCGTCCGGATCAATCGGAAGAGCATATTGAGTAAGGGCAAGTTTGATACCCATAACAACCAACTCTGTTTCAAAGTTATCCATAGTAAAACGCAGGAAGTTGTTGACTTTCTCGTCAAACTTCTTATCGCCCGCATCACATGCTTCTTTTAGTTCGTAGCAGAGAGACACGGTCAAGGAATACTTGGCACTGATTTCTTTCGTTTTTAGCTCTTTTACTTTACCCTCCAAAATGTCAGTAGGGTTAGGCAACTGCGAAGCTACCTTTCGGTGAGCCATAAACTTAACAGCAAGGCCTTCGCCTACAGCACCTGAAACTAGGTCTGTAGTAGTACCTTCGTCAAGTCCGTCATCAAGCAGTTCACTTACAAACGACCAAGAACGAGGCGTAGCAAACGAACGACTAGAACCTTTTGGATCGAAGTCATACAAATCGCCTTTGCTAAATTGCAGGAAGCCTACAACATCAGTATTGATACGATTGTCAACTGCCCAGTTAAACCAGTCGTCAAAGTTAACACCCATTTCCAGGTGAACAAAGCGGTTAGCCAACGGAGCAGGCATACGATAGGTAACACCTTTGTCAGCTTCACGGTTACCAGCAGCAACAATCATAACATTGTCCGGCAGTTTGTATGTACCAACCTTGCGGTTAAGAATAAGCTGATACGCCGCAGCTTGTACACTAGGTGCCGCAGAGTTCATCTCGTCTAGGAACAATACAATGTTGTCGTATTGTGCTGCAAGCTCTTGGCTTGGAAGTTCGCTAGGAGCACCCCATACCATAGTACCTGAGTTGCTGTCGAAATAAGGAATACCTTTGATGTCTGTAGGTTCCCAAAGACTCAAGCGAATATCAATGAGATGCGAGTTAGGAAGACTATCGGTAATCTGTGCTACAATGTCACTTTTACCAATACCTGGAGGTCCCCAAAGAAAGATAGGACGTTTTTTGTTCATTGCGATAGTAAGAGCATTTTTTGCTTTGCTAGGGCTAAGTGTACGTGCGTCTGACATGATATATTCCTCTATGTTTATCAGTGCGTGTACATATAATATAGTATCAACTGAGTAAAAGGTCAACCTCTTTTCTTTAATTTTATAGAAAAACTTCCAGGATTATGCGGTGTCTGTGTACATTCTCTCACACGAGGATGATTGTATGCCCAAACATCTATTTCCTGCATCATAGCACCCTGTCCTGTGATAACATGACATTTCTTATGGCCTCGAAGGTATGCTTCTTCTACTTGTTGATTAAAATGACGCCAGCCACTTTGGATGTGTAATCCGTGTAAATCAATCTTCATTCTTCTTCTGCCTTGTCATTGCTTTAGTAAGACCATATTTGCGCAAGTCTCCTGAAAAAAGAGTTAGTTCGACTGCTTTCTTTTCGTTCGTTACAATTATACTTCTATTTGTAAGATAGTAAGGGCAGTCGATAAATTGGTCTAAGAATATGATAACCTGTGTAGTAATAGGCATATCTCTAGGATAAGGAATATCGTATGTTGCAAGTTCGATCTGCTGAAGTATATTATATCCTTCTTCTGTAAGACGTAATCCGCCTGTATTTTTTGATCTTGTATTCTGCCACCAAATTGGCATATATTGCTTTACATTAGTTTCGTTTATAGAAAGCCCTAGTTCTTTAAGAAATACTTTAGTATATGTTTCTTTCCAGTTCATTCTTCTTCAACTACTTCACCATCTGTAAGTTTATATACTGAAAAATCTTCGCATTTAAACATTTCATTTAATTTCTTAGCAAGATTGTGTGCATGCCCAGGATTTGAAAAACTAACTTTTTTGTACTTAGGTCCGGGATAGTTTGTGAGAGCATTAATGCTCTTAAGGTTAAAGGGCTTGCCTTTAAAAAAGACAGCCCATATAGCTTCAGCTTCCAAAATTTGTTCGCTTTTGTAAGTCTTATTGTTGATGTGTTCTAGTATAACATTTGGCTTTGGCCTGCTCATATGCGTAAATCCTTAATTAACTACGCATATATTTATCTTTTTAAAAGTTATCTACGCACATTAAAAGCTAGCACCACCATCTACGGTGACACTAATAACTTCGTTGTCATCTGCCTTAGTATGTTCTACAATAAACTTTTCTAAGTCGCCTTCTAGTCTAGACATCACAATACCTAGTGTAAATGCAAGTGTTTTTGCAGTATTGATGTCTATCTTGACTTCTTTTGCTCTACTACTATCAGCACCTTTAACAGCATTAATAAATTGCTGTAAGGGAATAGTGTTTAAAGGTTCAACGGTTTGCACGGCTTAACTCCTGCTTCATTTCAAACTCTGTTTTAAACGGACCACGAGTTTCGTAACGTTCAACGGTAATTAACTTAGGACAAAAACTTTTAACCCAGCCTTTTTCAAAACGAACAATATAATACCCTGCTGCATACAAGCTTTTAGATTTTTCACTTTTAGTAAACAGCGGCAGTTTACGTTTTACATCATACATGCTGTTGTAAGGTTTTACACTAGTTGGGTATCCATGTGCAATGTTATCTGCTGTTGAAGTTTTGACATCATTCTCTTCTTTGCCCCAAACAAAAAGACCAAATCGTTTATTAATTTGTTTTTCGTTATCAAAGAAACATGTTCCGTTACTATTTGAAAACATGTACCGATCGTCATTCCAAGATAATGTTCCTACACGATCTCCGTCATTTTCTACAATCCAAAATTTATCTTTTAAAATAGGTTTAGCTGTTACTGTCATTTAGTGTACCTTGCTTGTAGTGCTTCTGCATATTGCTGTGGTTGATCTGCAATACGTTGCAAATCCCATTTTGCACAAAATTTCATAAGTCGTATGCCAACCTGTGAAACATTCTTAGGTTCAACTTCTGCAATAGTGTTATCGATAATATCTTTAACCCAATCAGGTTGTGCTGTAAGATCGCACAAAGTGACATTGCGATTATAATCATCTAGTACACGATGTTCAACACCTTCATGATCTACCCAACGCTGTAGCATCATGTTGTTCCAGTTAAAGCCTTTTGTGCTTTTATCCTCAAACGCTTCGATGAGACCAACTTTGTTCTTAGTACCTTTCTTGCGCACACCTGGATACGCACTAAACACGTTATCACTTGTATCGCCACGCATACACTTTTCAAACAACATAAACGCAGGATCAGGCGCAGGCTTAGGTTCTTTAGTCTTCTTGTCAATCACAGGCTTACCTTTGTCGTCAAAGTAGCCTTCGTGTGTAATTGTAGTGTTGCTAACGCCGTTGTACTGCTTTACGTTAGGTGCAATTAACTGCGCAAAGTCACCGTCTGTCGAAATGATAACGTGATTGGCATCAGGATGCTGTTGTACCCACCCAGCAATCAAATCATCTGCTTCTAGTTGCGGGTGTTGCATTACAGTGCAGTTAGTTTTGTTTGTAACAAAGTCTTTAAACTCATCAAAGATTTCAAAGAAAAGAGTGTCTTCTTCTTGCTGTGCAGGAGTCATAGCATCACGATGTTCTTTGCGATTGCGCTTGTAAGGCTCATAAAAGTCCTTGCGCCAACTGCGTCCTTCTAAGCAAAACACAACATGATCTGCATCAAAATCTTTCCATGCTTTCTTAACGCTGTTGAATGTTGCATGTAGTGCCATGCCTAGCTTTGTGTCAAGATCGCCTCGAACAGCGTGTCTTGCACGGAAAAAAGTGTTCATTGTGTCTACTAGAATATAGGTTGCCATTGTATTGCCTTGTATTGTGTTAGTTTAAATATAGTATAACATGCCTATATATACATGTCAAGCATAGTTTAATGCTATTGAAACTCTAGGTTCTGTGTTTGTACCTGCTCTTACTGAATGTCTAACAGATGATCTAAAAATAATTAACATTCCTTCTTCTGGTGTAAAGAAAACTCTTTCTTGTGATAGTGTGTTTGGTTTTTTAATTTTAGGAACTGGCATCATATCGGGCATTAAAGGACTTTCAAAAATGATTTCTCCAGATCCTTTTGGAACTTTAGGATAATATACGCAACTAAAAATGCAGCTATGATGAACATGAAATTCTTGATAAGTGCCTGGATGATTAATATTGGCCCAGGCATCGCTACAAACATGATGATGTTCGGAATTGTATTCGTTAGTGAAATTATTTATATGAGTTTGTACCTCATTTAGTAAAGGAGCAAATTCTGCGTCATTAAGTAGATTAAAAGTACTGTGAGTAGTATATGTATTACCTTCCCAGTCTGCACCGCCAGAAGGTATAGTTTTTTGAAGATCTAATATTCTTTCTGACCAAATATTATTTTGCTTGTTGTCAAATAAATTGTGTTCAACATAAATTGCACTTGGAAAATATAATTGAATTTCTGCCATAATTTTTAAACTCCTTCTGGAAGAAAAGAGATCCATCCTGTAACAATATACTTAGTCTGTGTCGGCGATGGCAATCCTCGATGCGTATAAGTCCAATCAGCAGGCCAAATAATTGTTTTACCTTTTTCGGGGTTAATTTTTAAGTTTTGGTAGTAATATTCTGTTTCACCGCAATCATCTACATCATTTAAATAAGTCATAAAAACTAAGTTTCGTAAACATATAGGCATCGAAGCACTAGCTCTTTCTGTATGCCATCCGTGAAATGCCTGTGCAGGCGGAGAATATTTTTTAATGTTTATCGGTTCAATTATCCCCCAAGGTGCATAATGATCTACAAAGCTATATTTTTCACAATAGTCTTTTAAAATTTTAATAAGCTCGGAAGTATAGGATTGGTATAGCTTATTATTACTATTTAAATTACATTGTAAACAATCTTTATGTTTGATATCGACATTATTCTCTCCTACTTCGCCAGTATAGTGTAGATCTGGTGACTTATCAAAAAAATTAATTATATCATTGCATAATAATTGATTTTTTAAAGAATACGTTTCTATAAACATTACGATACTTCTGACTTTCCTTTATTAATAGGAACAACATTAATATATCCAGCCCCTCGACTAGTATCTTGGCCTTCTGCCTCCAACATGTTGTACACAATATCACGGAACCAACGGTCTACAATTTCTTCTTCTGGATCGTTGTCAACACCGTATCCTGCTTGTACCAATTGTGCAATAAAGTATTCGTTCCAGTCCAGCTCAAAGAAGCCGTTGCGCACATTCTCTTCATTAACTTTAACATCAAGTACACTAACCCACGGTTCTTTCTTGCGTGTTGCATATTCTTTAGGATCTTTCTTTTTGAGAAGTTCCATTTCTTCTGCTTCTAACCGCTTGCGTTCTTCTTCTGCTGCTGCTGCATGTAAAGCAATTTCTCTCTCAAGAGCTTCTTCCTTAGCAGTTACACCTGTAATATCTTTAAACCATTTTTTCATATTACCATCCAATCCTTTCCCATGGTACATCTTTGTTTCCAAAGTGACCGTATGTGCAGTTAGCACTATAATTAGTATAGTTGAATAAATCAAATCTGTCAATAATACCTTTAGGTGTTAGATTAATGTTCTCTCGAATAAAACGTTCAATTGAACGATTATGTCCGTTTGAATCTACATAGATACTTGTAGGTTCTTTAACACCAATAGCATAACTCAACTGAATCTGACACCAGTCTGCCATATCATCTGCTACTACATTCTTAGCAAGCCAACGTGCCATGTATGCTGCACTGCGGTCTACTTTTGTAGGATCTTTTCCACTAAATGCACCGCCACCATGAGGAGCATAACCACCGTAGGTATCAACAATGATTTTTCGTCCAGTAACTCCGGCATCACCGTCTGGACCGCCAATAACAAAATTGCCAGTAGGATTAATATGCCAAATAGTGTCTCCGTCAATTAAATCTCCTAAGACTCGTTTTACTGCTGTTTTGATAGGAGTTTTAATACTATGTCCAAATCCTTCCCGATGCTGATGACTTACTACAACTTGATCGATGCGTTTTACTTTACCGCCTTCGTACTCTACACTAACCTGTGACTTAGCATCTGGCAGCATGTAATCATACCCGTCCAGTCGCATAGACTTTAGTTCTTTGAGTATTTCGTGGCTGTAGTAAATAGGTGCTGGCAAGTATGCGTCGTTGTCGTTGCAAGCATAACCAAACATAATGCCTTGGTCCCCGGCACCAAAATCATCTGTGCCTAGTGCAATGTCTCCACTCTGTGCGTGAATTTCATTATAGATGTTTAGTTTGTCCCAATGGAAGCCATCTTGTTCATACCCAATCTCACGAACTTTATTGCGGACAATTTCTTTAACTTCTTCGTTGCTTACGTTGAAGTTTTTAACTTCGCCTGCTAATGTTACATGATTGGTGGTTACAAGTGTTTCAACAGCAACACGAGTTGTAGTATCGCCTGCTGCTAATCCAGCATCAACTAGTGCATCAGAGATTTGGTCTGCTACTTTGTCTGGGTGTCCGTCGCTGACACTTTCGCTGGTAAAAATATAGTTGTTCAAATCTGTTTCCTTATTTTGTCGTATTGTTCTTCGGTAATCTTCTTGCCTTGTATTAAGTCAAGATGTTCTTTACTAAGTCCCCCAGGCATTTCCGAATAGCGATATGTGGAGTCTTGGTGAGAATCGCCATCCTCGTTGCATACAGAGTTCTGCGACTTCTTGAACATTGAGGGTATATTCTTCACTGCGTCCGCCCATTGGCATAAGATATACTGGACATTCCACCCCGGCATCCCTGTACTGCTGAACAGCCCGAGTAACTTCATCAACATCGTCTCTGTCAGCAACAACAAACTTGAAGTAAATGTCACTACCAGTAATACTAGCATACTGACTAGCGACATCAGGCTTAATAGCATCATCCCAAGACTCGCCTGAAACGGATAGCTTCGGTGAGCAACTAAAAGTAACTCGAATTCGTCCAGTGCTGTTGAGATAATTGAGGAAGTCTTCGTGTAAAGACTGCGTAGTGTTGGTTTCGATTGTGACATTTTTTAGGTCCGCCATTTTAGGATGTTCAAATAGTTCGACATATAGTCGTTGCCAAGCAAGCAGTGGCTCGCCACCTGTAAGGATAAGATGTACATCTTGTCCGTTATCCATAGTCCACTTGCCTTCTGGCAGCAAACTAAGCAAGTGTTCAACTACTTCGTCGATAGTTGCAAGTTTGTTAAAGTCTTTGAACTCAGGGTAGATACTAGCATATGTATCACAACCTGTATGAATGATAGGTAAATCTTCAAACTTCTCAGTTGTTTCATGCACACCTGCATCTAGCAATGCTTTTACTTCTGCATTATAGCGTTCACCGCGAGCATGTTGCTCCCAACGATCGCCAACACTTTTATCAACACCAAAGTTCATACAACGAAAGTTACAACCGAATGTGCGTAGGAATACACTGGGCACTCCTACAAACTTGCCTTCGCCTTGCACACTATAAAACGCTTCTGAATATCGTAGTTTCATCTTGGTGCAAACTCCTGCTGTAGTTTAATGTTGTCAAAAAACTCTTTCTTTGTAGCAGGATCGTCTTTGAATGAACCCTTTAGCACGGTTGTCTGTGTGAGACTGCTATGTGCCATAATGCCACGATTCTCACAGCATCCGTGCACCGCCTGAATATAAACACCTAAGTTAGTTGCACCTGTTGAGTATGCAATCTCACGTGCAATATCATTTGCAAGTTCTTCTTGCAGTGTCCCGCGTCTTGCACACCATTGTGCAATACGTGTGTACTTAGATAGTCCAATAAGTTTGTCTGCGGCAATAATACCAATGTATGCAACACCGCTTACTGGCTGGTGATGGTGACTACACATGCTCTTTAGCTCTGAACGCACCACAAGCATACCTTCGTAGCGATCTTCTGAATCATTAGGAAATGCAGTTGCATCTGGACGATAGTCATAGCGTCCTGCCATAATCTCATTAAAGTACATCTTAGCAAGACGTCTTGCTGTACCCTTGCTGTTAGGATCTGTATGCCTATCAATTACTAGTGTGTCTAGTACAGTTTCAAATGCTTCTGTAGCTTCGTCAATCAATTTTTCTTTGTCGCCGCTTTGTAGCAAGCGAGCAATGTTGTCGCCTGCCCAATAGCGTTTGTCTGCGGCTTTGCAGCGTTCGATAATTTCTTCGTATTTCTTCATTTGTTTCTCCGAGTTAAAGACGAGGATGTCATAAAATATGGTACACTCATATTATTAAGTATACCATATATTTAGGTTTTTGTCAAGTGTTTATGTAAAAAACTTGTCAAGCATTTCAATACGATCATTGGCAGTTGCCATAGTATCAAGTTCGTGTTGAATAGCTTCTACAATATCGCTGTGTTCGCCAATACCTACACTTTGATTCATATATACCATAATGTTAGTCTTTGCTCTTTCGAGCTCTCCTTCAGCATGCATACGTGCTGCCTTTACTAATTGTTCTTTCAAATCCATATTCCTTTCCTATGTTATGATTTGTTATTGTCCGACGTTTTCCCAGGGGAATACCAACCAGCAGGGGTCTTCTGCTTTGTTAACTTCGTGTGCGCTGTAGCGCACACCACCAAACTCACTTGACAGGTTTTCTGTAATAGTTGCAAATCTTACATTTGCTATGTCGCCATTCCAAACACTATTCCAAGCGGTGTCTTCGTTTGGCAAACAACTGCTCTGCCAGTCTTGTTTGATCCAGTTAAACGTAGCACCAGTGTCGTTGATGTCATCTACAACAAGAATGTTTTTACGTTTCTTATTATCCCAGCGACATCCGACATCTTTTTGTTCTTCTGCGTCTACATAACCAAATGCATCTTCTGCCATCCAAAGATTGCTTTCTGGACCCATTTCGTCATCACGCAAACTAACCTTTAGTGCTTCGCAACGAACATCTAGCATGTTAGATAAAATAGTAGCAGGTACGTTGCCACCTCTAGTAATGCCTACAATATAGTCAGGACGCCAGTTGTCTTTGTACATCTGTAGTGCAATGTTTACACAAGCGTCTTCAACGTCTTGCCAGCTGTAATAATGTTTTTTAATCATTTGAGCAACTCCAAGTTTGCAATCTTACTAATCTTTTCGCCAAAGTCATCATCTTTGTTGATGATGTATGTAGTAACATCGCTATGATCTTTTACGCGATCATAGCGTCTAAACTCTACAACCTGTCCACCTACTGCTGGGAATACACGGAAGTTTAGAGTAGGTTCTGCATCCATACGAACACTTTCATCTAATCGAATGCCTGATACAGCATTCTTCTCGTATTGTGCGTCCCAATCTTCGCGGACCCATTTGATTACTTTGCTCTTAAGCCACTTCATTTTCTACTAACCTCTTTATTAACTCGTAGTTTTCTTTTGCTTTAGCAAATGCGGGAAACTGTTCTGCCAACGCCTGTTCACGCAGTTCTTGCTCCATTTTTTGTTTAGCCCATTCTACAACAGTTCCTAGATCAATACTATCCACCCAAGCATCATTGTGTACTTGTTCCCACATGCTGCCGTTAAAAACTTTTAACTGACCGTTGATTGCCCGAACTTCGCCTTCAACGCCACGCTCCTCACCGTTACAAGTGTATGGAATTTGAAAATCTGTATGAACTGGTATCACTTGCCGTCCTTTGCGTTTTTTTCTGCTTTGGATAGTTTGTTGTTCCATTGATTGTTACTAATGCCAAGTTCACTAGGCATAGGTTTAGTTTTTCCTACAGTAACAGCACCGCCCTTTTTAAGAAACGCATCGATCATTTCTTGATCGGTATTCTTTTTAGGTTGATGATTCATTGCCATTACTTAGATTCCTTTATTGCATCAAATGTTTTATATTTTTCAAGAGCACGTTCGTATTCGTCTTTTATTTCTCGTAGTCTAGGATACTTCTCTTCCATGTCTACGTCTCGCTTTAATAATAACAGACTATCACGCATCTCGTCAAGTTCTTTCATAACGTCTCTGCCATCTACCATCAGCGGAACGTTGACTTGCATACTACCATTAGTAGGATCACCGTTCATAATAATAGCACTGTTGCTAATATTATTTCTAGTAATAGTACTAGTGTTTTTAGCAGTAACAGATCCCGGCAAGTGTCCAATAGAAGAGTTTGTATTGTATGTAGAATTAAATGTTGTTTTCATTTCTTTTCGCCATTTCTCTAACCGCTTCTTTTCTGCCTGTTTTCGTTCGCGTATGCGCTTCATATAATCCTGTCCTGGATTATAATCAAGATTCTTCGTCTTGTCTTCCTTGCCAGTCTTGGTGAACCATTTTGTAAATTGTTTTAAAGTTTTCATAGGCTTTCTCTAATGCTGGATAATCATTGCACATATCTTCTACTTTGGCAACACTAGGCATAGTATCTTCAAACTCAACAGGCTCAGTTAAAGTAATACCACTTATATCAATAGTGTCATCTATTGTAATCCAAGAATTATCTATAGAATACACATTTGTATCAAGCCATACGTCGCCTACATTAGCATCTACAGGAGCAGTTAAAGTAATAGTACTAGTAGTTCCGTCCATAGTCGATATATCTATAGTATACTCGTCATCGTCCATCTGCAATTGCTCCGTAGAGTTCTTTTCCTGAGAAGAACTCTTTATTAAGTTTTGTAACCTGTTTGTTAAGGCTGACCAAATAGTCATTGTAATTTTCCATATATTCTCTTACGCGATCAACAACCTCGCCTCTGTGCTGTCTATAGGCTGCAAAATCTTCAGTCCACGCACTTGGATATTTAAACTCAGGTAGTGCCATTTCTGTGTAGCTGAGTCTATCAGGAACCATGGGAATAGCATTAGTAATAGCACCTTCGTACCAACTGATTCCGAGTGTTTCTTGCAAGTTAGCAGAGAATACCATCTTTGCTTCACCTAACAAATTGTGATACTCATTCTTAGTAAGTTCACGCTCTTGACACACAACAAACTCATATTCAGGTAATTGTTCTGCTAGGTCACGAAATATATCTACTTGTTTCTCTGATGCTACACGATGTGGAAACAAGATAAGATTTCGCTTTTCCATTCCTTTATATTGTGTAAGACTATCTTTCAAATACTCCATAGGCCAGCCTACACGCTTGATACTAGGATAGTATTCACGTAGTTCATCTGAGTCGTCTTCGTCAAACAAGCCTTGTGCAAACAAGTCTATATGAAAGTCTGTAGCAAAAAAGTTGTCGTCGTACACATGAAACATACTTGCTTCTGCATTACGTACCCAAGGTGCGTCTCCTATCAGCCTACCAAGGAAATCATGAGGATCATAGCTACCAGCATGCCAAAGGCCACCGATTCCAATGTCGACCCCAAGGAGTTCAGCCATGTAGCGCAACTGGATAACAGTAGGGTTCCACGCATCCGTATATAGGAAATAATCTCCATCTTTAATTTCTCCGTTGCAAAACATCTCGCCAATCTGTTCGAGCTGTTTCGATTTATAAACGTTAGTACCACCGAAGTTAAGGAAAGCCCCAGGCGTAGTTGCCTGAGGCGTTTCCCCACCGCTAATCACTCGAACATCTACATTTGTAGCATGTTGAAGTTGCTTTGGAAGATATTCTTTCCATTGCTTAGTATAGCGTGTGTCTACAGCTTCAATGTCTACAATGTAGATGGTCATAATTAATTTCTCCGAGTGTTATTACGTTCAGTATTACGTGCTTTAGATCGAAGCCAGCCTTGATACTTTTGATACGCAATCCAATTTGGATCATTTTTCTTATAAAGTGCTTTTTCGTCAAACACCTTACCTTCAAAACGACACCAGTCTTTGTATGCTTCAAGATCGTTAAACACTTTATTCACTGCTGGGTTAGCAATTGTCATAATATATTCCTCTTGTTATGACTTAGGGTAAAAAATAGAACAGCCGTTTTCGTTGTCTTCAGCGACACTAATCTCTACAAAGCGGCCGGGATACTTTGCAGCGATTTCTTGATACAAGTCATCTGCGATCATCTCACATGACTTGTGGTTTAACTCTAGTACGCCTTCGACGTCATAGAGTCGTTGCATCCAGCGTTTAAACTGAATGAATTCAATGTCGCGATCGTTGTGGAATACTTCGATGCGCACACGGAAATGGAAGATATGACGATGTGGAATACCAAGGAAACTTACGTCATCCCAATCGCCAGTTGCTAGTTTAGGATCAGTATCTGCGCCTGGGTACATGTGTACACCTTCTTTAGCAAAGGTTACCCAAATACTACGTTCTGCGTTTTGCATATTGTTGTTTTCTTCTCTCATTCTACGTAATATGTAATCGTGATAGCGTTCTTGCATTGTTTAATACTATACTCATTTGTTGTCTTTGTCAAGCTCTTGTGGCTCAAATATTTCAAGATTATCTGCATATGCTTGCGATTTTAATACTTTCATTTGTTCCCAAAGTTTCCAGTCCATAGTTTTTAAAACTTCGTTATTTTCTTTTGTAATCTTTACAAGTTCTTTTATATGACTCTCAATAGAATCTAATATACCTACAAGTTCTCTATCTCTGTCATTTGATGATTGTGTCATTTTTATACTCATTCCAATCTGTGAATTTTTCTCTATCCATTAGATCGTGCAAACTATGGCACCAGACGCCGGGATTAGTTGCCTTAAAATCTACATCATCAATCTTAACCATTGTGTTGTAGTTCCAAAGTTTCGTGTAAGGCAATGGAACACGAATTTGCGGAATAAAGTTATCGTACTCGGCAAGTCCGCCGTCGTGAAACTCGCGACAAGCATCTAATGGAATATCTAGAGTACAAAGGAAGTCTTTCTTAAGGAAGTGTTCGATCATATCTTCCCACGCTTCCCAGTCATCGTTTACAACAGGATTGTATGAATGATTGGCACCAAAGAAGATGTGTTCGCAGCCCTGTCCTGCTGCGTAGTTTAAAATAGTTTCCACATCCTGCACACCTGTAACAAATAGTGTCTTCATTCCGAACGCAGGAGTCTTTTCAACTTCTACACCCGTAAAGAATGTAATACTATCTGCTGTGCCTGTTTTGTACTCACGCTTCATTTATTTCTTCCTTAACTAAGAAGTGGACTTTAACAATACCATCTTTGTTCTTTTTAACGTAGTATTCAAGACCTGCATCTCTAAATACTTTTAGAAGTTCGTTAAAGGTATGTTCTTTCATTCTAAGCCTATTTGTGTAAGTCTAGTATTAATACGGTGAATTTCATCTTTGAGATAGAGTTTCATAGTTTTTAATCGTCGGACTTCTGCTGTTATAGTCATATTATTATACTTTACTTCAAGCTCTGTGTCAAGTTCTCTATGCTTCCGAGTAAGCTCTTCTAAGTGTGATTTTAACTTATCAGCTTCTTCAGGATAGTTGCTCATCCTCGAGTTCCTCCAATTTAGCCTCGTCTAATTCTTCTTCATCTGTTTCTTCAGTTTGTTCTACTTCAAATAGCGCATCAAAGAATGTTGAGCTGTTTACGGTCTTTTTACCAATAGCACCTCGTGTGCCTGGTATAGACATCCATAGTTTTGAATACTTTTCAATGACTTCTAAAGACTCTTCTCTAGTTGTTTTACTAAAGATTTCGTCCATTACATCTCTAACCAGTACTCTATCAAATTGTTCTTGTACAAGCATCTTTGGGATAACACCTGCGTCATATTGTCTATTAGCTTCTTGTACAGCATTGATGTGCGTCCATACGTTATGACCCATCTGAATAGCATAACTAAAGCTATCCCAGCTTGTTGAGTCTTTCTTGCGAACGATTTGATTGCCGTCTTTGTCTAGTACAGGTTGATCGTTCTTGTCAAGTTCAACTTCGCCTGCACTTACTTTAGGCACACCAATTTTATTACGATCACCTTTTTTGTATGTACAAATGTCGCTTACTAGCAATCCGTCAGTTAGTGGACTATCTTCAAATACTTTAAAAATACCATCTTGTGTAGTAGCATCTTTAAATGTTCGTGTGTCAGTAGCATACTTTAGTTCATCTACACTAGGCAACATTCGATAGGTCCATTTACCTCTATCTGGTGTTTCGTTAGAAGTATAAACTTGTCCGTTTGCTGTTGCAAGGAAAGGACTTGCACAATCAAAGGTAACCATAAACGTTGGGTTGTAGTACTTGCGTACAGCCCGTTGTACGTCTGTTAGCAAGCAAGCCCACTCTAGTTTACTTGTGCCAAGGAAGTGCATTACATCGTGTACACCGCTTTGTAGTAATCCGTCGTAGTGCAGTGCTACAATACGCTTGAGTAATAAGTGTACGTCACACATGTTCTGACCACCCATTGACCACCCGTTAAAGTGATTGTCTGGATACTTGACTGGATCGCAATAGTCTTTCATTTGCTCGTACCAGTCATCTGCATCTGCGTGATTCTCACCCTGTAGAACGTTTAGGAACTTACAAGCACCTGTTCTATGCTTCATCCAGTAGTCATTGTTGATGCGTGTTGCAGCAACAGCTTCGTCATATGTGCTGATACCTGTTGCCTTTGCACCTGCAGGGCTACGTGCAACCCACGCCGGAATATCAAGAATCATTCCATAGTCCATGTAAGCGTCCATCCAACGTAGGACACCGTCACGTTTCTTTTGTGCCTTAGGGCAATTAGGATCTTTCCAATCACCTTCCCAAACACCCTTACCAATCTGGAAGCCACCACTGTCGCCTAGCAACCAAGTATTTTCACGATCTCTGTTCCTAATCATATCTTCTTTAGGAACATGCTTGTTAACATCTAAGTCAGCGTGTCCTGCAGAGTAGAGCGTCCACTTGTAAGTGAACGCACCTTCTTTTGCATTAAGATAGTTAAGACTTTCAACATTATTTTGGAAGTTGCTAGGAATACGATTGTCAGGAACATAAGGACCTTTGACAGGATCAGGATAACGCTGCTTGCCCACATAGGTTGCATAAAACCCACTTAGTGCAGGCAAGAAGTGTGCGTAATCGTTTTGTGCTGCGGTTAGGTCTTTATTCATTCTTACTTGCTCTGTGCTGGGAGTATATAATCGTACTTGGCCATACCGCTATCTACTGAGATCATCATAGCGCCTTGATCTGAAATACTCATAGTAATATCGCCGCTTAATCCTAAGATTGCTTGTACTTGCGCTACAGGCCAACTCCATGTGTGTTGTAGTGTACCTTCTACACCTGATTCGAATACAAAGCTACCTGCGTGTGTACTAGCATCACCAAAACTAAACACTAGATCAGTTACACCACCTGTGTCTTTAGTGCTTACATTAAATGTTGGTTCTTCTGAATGTGCTGCACTTTGTAGTTTCATTCGAGAAATTGCTGCCATACTGGGTTTAAACACAACATTCCAGTTTGCGCCTTTAAATTTAACCGTTTTCATTTTTTCTTCGATAATTGCTTTGTTCATAAAGCGATAATCGTTTTGAAAGTCTCCAGCTTCATTTTCAAAATGAATGTGTGTAGGAATTGTTTCGCCGTTGCGTTCTGCTTGTACCACATCAATCTTAGCATCTTTTTGATACTCTGGATTCTTTAGATGTAGGTTAAGTTTGTCTAGATTAGGCATACCAAATGTGCCTGTAAATTCTCCAACCGTATTGTGTGTTTCTGCACTCAAAATAACTGAACGGTCATCCGCCATTGAGTCAATTTGTGTCGAGTCTTCTGCTGTAACCTTTACAATACTCAAAAAGCCTAGCGAGTGTGTATGTGCTACAATGTCTTGTAGGATGTCTTTCATGTTACCTTTTCTCCATTAAATAAGTTTATTATATTGCCTATATTGTTGTCTGTCAAGAATTTTTCTACTGTATATTTAGGTTCAAAGCCCAGTGCTCGCATTTTTTCCATGTTAGCACAAGTCCAACTCCTCTCTCCTGGGGTATTTAGACGAACCGGTAGATCTGGTGCTAAGTCTTGGATCCTAACAGGATGCCCCGTACCAATATCAATAGTACCTTTTATGTGAGGTTTACTGATTAATATTTCAATTGCGTCTAGCACATCTTCTAGATGTATAAAATCTCTATAGTGTCTAGTTGTATATTCTAGTGTACCGTTGCGCAGTTTGTTAAAAAACATATTTTCTCTAGGGCAACTATCCGAGTACACTGTATGAAAACGCATACCTAACATATCTAATGGACTATAACGTTCAGATAGTTCTTCTAATACATACTTGCTTGCTGCATAAGGGTTCAAATCGGGCTCGTAAGCACTCGAACTGCTCGCATATAGTATACGTGTACCTTCGTAACGATCAAATAGTCGTCTGCTTGCTTCTACGTTATTAAACCAGTAACTGGCAGGATCGCCTGCACTTTCACGTACACCGCTCTTGCCTGCTAGGTGTACAACAAGATCTACCTCAGGCCAATCAGTATAATGTAGCAAGTCAAACTGCGGACCTTGCTTAATGTCAATTCCATGTACATCGTGACCCTTTGTTGTTAGGCGTCTGTATAACGCACTACCGATAAATCCTCTATGACCTGTTAGTAGAATATTCATTCTTTAGAATCTCCCAAGTATGTTTCCAATCTTTTACATGATAATTTTCACCATTATAGTTGGCTAATGCTAAAGGCCAATCATTGCCGCCTTCTTCCATTCGATCGCCAAAGAATACAATAAAATCATCATCCTCAAAATCTTGTAGTATTTGACTTTTGTCCGCACCTGTATAAGCAATGTCAATGCCGGTTTCGCCACCTAATGTAGCAGTAATATTTTCGAACTTGCTGTTGATTTCGTAAGCAATACTTTCACGTTCTCTATTAGCAGTATCGTAATCTATATACATCTTGCGTTCTTCTAAAGAAGCACCTCTGCCTACAATACTAAAATTAATCATTCCTGGACGTTCTTCAATATGCCGCCCTGTTCTTACTGGAAAAGGACTAGCCTGTAACCAACCATTCATTAAGTCATATAGTTCTTTTGGTGCGTCAAATGTTTTAGAATTTACCCGCTTGCCCTTGAACCAAACATCACTTCCACTACAATTATAACAAGTAACAACTGACTCTGTAATGTCTGCACCAAGCTGTTCTACAGTCTTTGGATAATCGCTGCCAGTTACCAGCCACACCTTGTTATCTTGAATAAAAGTTTTAAAGAACTCTTTAAACTCTGGATCTATGCTTTGACGGCTCGGTGTTAATGTTCCGTCTACATCAAATACGAATTTATTCATGTTTATGATTTTTATCCTCTATAAAACGCCAACAGCCTTCGTTCTTAATGGTATTTAGATCGTTGTGTAGCAGAGTGTTCTCCATTTGGAGTTCGCGGATTGCATCTTGTAACTCGTAAATCTGTTCCTGCAACCATTCAATGTCGTATTCTTCAACTGCCATTGTCGCACACCACATATTCACCTTGTGTAAATTCTGCTTCTAGTTGACGTGCAACATGTTCACAAGTTTCAAAATGGTTTACTTCTGCGTAGCGTGTCCAACGAGGTTCATCCAACCCAATAACTGTGCTAACAATCCAAACCACCCACATCACGGATTCTCCTTGATCCACATACATTCTGCAAAGTCTTCCGCTGTGTCATACATACGCTTACAATGTTCGTAAGGATGACTCCAAGATCCTAATGTAAGTCCTACAACAAATGCTACAGCAATAGGAATACCATATTTGCTGGTTTGTGTAAATCCTTCTCGAAATCCTCGCCAAAATGCTTTGCTCATTTGTTTTCTCTTTCTGCTACACGTTTTCTTAAGTCGCTTGATGAAAAGCGGTGATCTCGTTTATTAAAGTGTAGCTGGATACCCCGCTTCTTGCAAATATCCTTGCCTGTAAAATCCTTTTCACGATACTCTTCACCTAGTATTCTAACATCAATATGATACATTGTCAAGATATCTTCTAGGTCTTTTTCTGTAGCATAGGGGATGATTTCATCCACATACCGAACACCTTTAAGTTGGGTATAACGCTCTACAATAGTTTGTACAGGCTGATTTTTTTCTGGCCTATCTAATGTAGGATCAGTCTGTAATCCGCAAATCAAATAGTCACATTGTTCTTTTGCTTCACGCAACATTTGCACATGTCCGGCATGAAGCAAATCAAAACTACTACATACAAATCCTACTCGCATATCAATCTCCGAAATCAAACAAACTAGAAAATGTAGTGTGTGATTTAGTATCTTCTAATGGATAGTCTAACACACCAATCAAGTTGTCTAGTTTGTTATCAATAATAGTTTCTGCCATTGCTGCATCATCAAAGGGCAACTCTTTAAACCACTCTGGCAAACGCAACTCATCTGTAGGATATGCTACAGAGGTATAACCCAATGGATTCTGTTTGAGCTTGCAAACAATAACTTTCATGCCATCTACAACTTCTTGCGAGTATTTGTCACCGTTCATACGCTTGAGCGTATTCCAGTTGATGCTTGCTCGAACGTGTCCGGGCATGTTTGCTTTGCCTTGTTTTTCTTCAAGACGCTGATAGTGACCAACTTTGTTTGCACGTTTGGGAGATCCTTTCTCCCAACCAGGTCTTGCACCGAACTCCTTGCGAAACTCTGTAATACGATCTAGTACTTCTTTTTGTGGCACATCAGTAAGTACCATTAGCAGTAGTTCTTTTAAGAAGTCTTGCATAAACACCGGAGTATCTGAACGTCTCAAGTCCAAACCCATTGCTTTTACTTTACCTGGCTTACCGTCTACATCTGTTCTAAAGCCTTCGTTGTCTACTACTAATGCTGCATAACGCTTCTTAGTAATATATAAACCGCTCAGAGCAACGATCTCTCTGCCTGCTGCAATTACGTCTGCACGACTCTTAGGACAATGGAATGCACGACCCATAAAGTCAATAAACGTTGTGTCCACTTGATCTGCTACTTGATCATATAGCGCAATAGCTTTCTCAGTCGACCATTCTAACTTGCCGCTTTCGATATCATCTTTAAGCACAGGCCAAGCACTAAAGTACACAGAGTCAGTATCACCATAAATTACAGCCTTGCCCACATGATCATATTCACCTGTAATAGTTTTGTTTGCTTCTGCACTCATATGCTTAACAATCTGTCTACCGGTGAGTGTAGTTGATTGTCCAATGCGTTTATCGAAGAACCTACAACCAGGGTTAAGAATCGCACCATACAAACTATTCAAGTTAATCTTCTTAACCAGCTGTCGTTTATCCCAGTATTCAATTTCAGCATCATTTTTAGCGTCTTTTGCTTTTTTCAGCATCTTCTGCATGTCTTTACGTTCAGCATACCAACGCTTTAGGATACCTGGAATTACACCTTCAAACTCTGTTGTAAATATAGTACCATTAGCACTAAGCATCCAAGGCATATTTGAGTCGAATATAAGTTGATAAATCTCCGCACCTGAAAGTACATCCGACCTACCATCTTCCCAATCAATAGTAAGTGCAATGTCCTTGCGTTGATCCATAACTGCTTCGTATTCTTCTGTCGCAAATCTACCTTCCCAACTGCCTGCAAAGCTCTTTTTCTTTAGTGTCATGTCTTCGTGTACACGGGCATCACTAATCTCCGCTCGAATCTGTCCTACAATAGTCTCTGGGGCCATGTTCAGCGCACGAATCACACTAGGATAAAGTGAGTTCAAGTCCATTGATGCTACCCACTTATGCAAGCCTTTCTTAGGAAATGCAACATATGCACCTGCTGCTTGTGTGTTTTCTTCATCACGTTGCTTGCGATTAGGCACTTGTAATCCTCGATTGTGTGCTTCGTTGATAATACCTTGCTCTGTAACAGCAACAGCACCCATTGTCGTTTGTAGCAACACCGTGTTTTCATGAGCAATTGAATTGCTCAAGTCAATAAAGCGAAGTTTCTTGTCTAGTTTGTCTAGCAGTGCAGTATCTTGAATGTTGTATTCAATGAACTTGCGGAAGTCGTTGTTGTACAATTGATCCAGTGTACCTTCATATGGCACCTTGTTCTCGCCTACTTCAATCTCACCGATAGCATCCAGTCGATATGTGTGTCGTTCTTCATATGTATACTTGCGATACAATTCCAAACTATCCAAGTGTACACGACCTATTAAATCAAATGTAACAGCTTGCTTCCCGTATTTTTCATATTCTCTTTTCTTAGGCAATTGTCCCCACAAGCAGAATCTACGTGTGTCATCTTTACTCAACACACGAGAAGTTCTGTTTACGGTGTATGGAATATCATAACCTTCGCTGTTCCAACCACTTAAGATATCAGCATCTTCAATCAGTGTCAAGAAGGTGTCAATCATCTCACCTTCTCGCTCAAACAGCATTACATTGTCAATGCCTTCAAGCTCTGCCTTTGCCTGCTCCATAGTAAGAGTCTTAGGTGGAACAGCAAGACACACCATTGTTTCTAGCCATTGCAAATATACACTTATCGATGTAATAGGCATAAACGGATCAGCAGGATCAGCAAAGCCTCGTTCCGGATCAAAGTCTGTCTCAATATCGAAAAAAGCAATGTTTAGTTTAGGAGCATCTTGATTGAGATAGTTCTCACTCAGACACTGGAAGATTGGATTTACATCGCTTTCGAAAAGTGTTTTATCTTTGTTGATAGCAACTTCTTTGCGAAAGTCTTTTGTGTTCTTACACACAATGCGACTTAACGGATCGCCGTATACGCTTTTGTATTTGCCCTTAGGGTCTTTGTAGTAGAAAGTATACTTTGCATTGTACTCAGTATAGTGTCTCTTTCCGTCACGTCTTTCAACGACACGAATAATATCTTGATCGCGATCGAACATCGCATCTACGTATGGCATTTATTTCTCCTTGTTGTTTATGGCCAACTAACCTTCAACCTGCTCGTAAAGTGAGCGACTCTAAAACTATTTACTATTCTTAAGAATATACATGGTGAGCTTTGGATCGTCAACTACCAACAGTTCTTGCGGGTATTTGCGATCAGGACTGCTTCTACCAATAGCTTTAACGTTCACCATTTTAGGATTTAGTTTGACTACATTGCCAATCCTCATACGATTGTGATCAGGATAAACTACATTGTCATCTAATTTAAGAACGTTACCTAAAATATCTCGGTGTACTACTTCTGTCATTTGATACTTTCTACATAAAAAACAATTGATATAGTGCAATAGTGTTCATCATCACAAACCAACTGCACAATACGATAACAAATGCTGCTTGTCTAATCACAGCACTAATTACACCCAAGATACTGCCTGCAAGATACATAGGTACAAATATCCTTGTTGCAGGATCTAAGATAGTAAATGTAAGAACAGCACTAGCACTGATTAGTAATGTAGCTTCTAGCATCTCAGCATAGAAAGCTACAGGACTAGTTCTGTAACTGTTCTTAAAAAATTCTGTTATTTTAGCTATCACTTGTCATAACCTAAAGTTGCTATGAGTGTTTCGAGATCTTCGTGTGCATCTGCGTGATTTTCCCAATCACGATTCTTAGCAATTTTAATTGCTTTGTTAATTAGTGCGGGTTTAACGTTTAATTCTTCTGCTACTGCTTTAACAGTTTCTTTAAGACCTGCATTTAGATCTTCTACTTCTTGCATAACATTTACGCCTTCTTTTACAAGTCTTTCTAATTTTGCCTTTTCTTCTGGCCCGTAGACGCGGTCACTCATAGTATTCTCCTGTGTGAGTTATAATATTAAATTAATTATATGATATATTTAGATAATTGTCAAGTGTTTAAAACACTTTTTTGTTGTCGAACGCACGATCCCATCCAAAGAATTGTGCCTTATAGTCCGAATGGTCGTCTGATGATAGATTGATCCATTCGTCTTTGCGCTGCCATAGTTTGATAGCGCCTTCGTACCAATCGGTATTGTCAATAATGTTTTCTAGTTTTTCTTTAGCAGCATATGCATCTTCTACATTATCAAAGTCTTGTTCGATATGTATCACTTCCATCACTAGATCGTGACTCACAAAGTCTAGACTAAAGTCAATACCCCATTTGGGTTTAATGTTTAATAGCTTTTGTAGTATAGGACGTTGCTGGCAAACTTCTACAATTTGCTCTCTTGCTTCTCCAGCAAATGCATAACGTGTTAGCAGCATACAATGGTCAAGAACTAGATTAACTTCGCTTTGATCCGTGTCACGATACCATTCTTGTACGGGTGCTATGTGAAATTGTATTTCTCGATTTAGTTCTACACCGTTTGCTTCGTAATGCAAGTGTTCTAGTGGAGTAGGAACTTCGTAACCGTCCTTGTCAAAGTCTTTAAAAGGTAGTGTTTCAACTAAAGATCGTTCTATTGGGTGTGTAAGATATGGATATGCAGTAAAATCAGGTTTAAGATTTATTAGCTGCATTGAGTTTTGCCCAAAGTTCTTCTTTGATAGATTTATATTCTTCGCCTACTAATTTATCCTTTAGAGGATGGTTAGTACGACCAGGCTTTGCACTAGGCATAGGATCTTTACCTTTTGCTTGTCCTGCTGAACCAGTCTTTTGTTTGCCTTCTATAAGTGTTTCGATAACACTTTCTAAATAAGCAACTCTTGATTCTAGTGCTTCAATTTGATCTTCTTTAACATTGCGTTTACGATTTGATTGTGATTGTTGCCACAACTTAAATCCTCGTTGCACTGATATTGTTTTCTTTCTGTCTTTAGAACGCCAGTTTCTTTCGTTTGGGTTATAATACCAAACCATGCCGGTACTATCTTTAAAACTATCACCTTTAGATAAATCGGCAATACTAGTAGGCTTACTAGTTTTAGATGTCGTAGGAGTTTTTTCAGTACTACTGCTACTACCATCATCCATTGCGTCTGCACCTTTTTTGAGAGCATCTAGCTGATTATAGTTCTTAAACCCTGCTTTAAAAGAATCAGCTGCACCTTCGTTAACTTGTACTCCTGCTAGTGCAGCAAAGTCATTAACACTATAATCACGATCTATTTGAAGCGAGCCTTCAGCAACTTCTGCACTTTCCTGCACGTAATCTATAGCAGGTTCAGCACTTTTCTGCGCATTATCACTTGCTGCTTCTGCTAGTTTACGTAAGTCTTCTTTTGGATCACTAGGATCCAATTCAAATAGTTTGTGTTGTAGTGCGTTAAAATCCATTATTTCTTTCTCCCAGCGCAGTGTGCCTTTTGACTAAATCCTTTTGGGTTTGAACAATCGATACTTTTCTTATACGATGATGACCATTTTTCTTCTATATGATCTAAGAACGGTCTTAGTTCTCTTGCTCTATCCGGATGTCTTAATTGGCGCAAGGCCTTTGCTTCTCTTTGGCGAATAACTTCAGGAGTTACCCCCATTGCTTTTGCTATTTGAGCAAGTGTATATGCTTTTTCAAAAGGTGGTAGGCCAAATCGTGCTTGTAATACTTTTTGATTTTTTTCGTTACCTAGTGTAGGAATTAATTTAGCTACTACTTTCTTTAGCTTTTCTCTGTCTACATTTCCGAAATCAAAGTCAGTAGGTTCATCAGGTAAGTCTACCTTCTTAGACTTCTTCGTAATATCTTTACTATCTGCTTTGTCGTCTGTTGGAATACGTTTACCTTTGTATAAAGGACTTTTTCCTGTATACGGCATAGCCTCTTCTAGTTGTCTAGCACCCATTTGCTTCAGTGCTTCGTCAATGTATAGAGCAAGTTCAAAGTCTAGTTGTGTAAGTCCGCCTACATCGTGTGTGTAAACCATCATAGTAACTTCATTATAAAAGAAACCCATGTCGGCAAAGTGATCTAGTTTAACTTGTGGTTTTTCGATAACCATGAAAAAACGCAGCGCCTGATTATAATCATCAAACGCTACTTTCTTGTATAGATATTTACCCTTGCGAATCTCCCAGTCTGGAGTAAACTTTTTGCGAATCGGTTCGGCTTGTTCTATACTTAACTTTTTCATTTTAGTTTATTGGTTTTTTCAGCTAGTTTATGACGCAGATGTGACTTATACTCGTCTTTTGCGCTTTCGGCGTGCATTGCTGCCATATGCTTTTTGTACTTTTTAGTACCTTTTTTGTGAGGTGATTTACCTTCTTCAACATTTTTTGCGTTACAATTACAATGCTTACAAGTTGGCGGGCAAGTACAATCTTCTGCTTTCACATCTGATCCGCAGCATTTGTCTGAACAATGTGTATCGCGAGCTTCTGTTACTTCTGCTTCGCCAAACTTCATATCATAGTCTAGTGAATGATATACACTACCGATATAGTCAGCTGCTTTTGTAATTTTTGATTGTTGCCATCCTTCGATACCTTCAGCTTCTGTAACCTGCTTTAACATATCGTGCAATTTAATTGCATACTTGGCAATTTTATATAGGTCGGCACGTGCCATTTGTACTTCATGATCACGTTCTGCCATATCGGCAAGTTCGCCTAGTCCTTCTTGAACTTTTTTATTAGACATTGATTAACTCCATAATACGTATTATAGTGTATTTATGCCTTTTTCTTTTTTGCTTTAGATTTTTTGCCAGCCATTAGTGTGTCGCCGTCGAGAGCATTTTTAGCAGTACCGTCTGGATTACGTTTTTGCATTTTATTACCGCCTACTGGAGTTGCAACGGCTGCTACTGCCCCTGCTGTTGTTTCGCATAGTTCACTTATTTTCATTGTATTGTCTCCAAAATGCATTACGTTCGTTAGTACTTAGTCTTTGTGCTTCGTGTTCTTTATACTTTTCTACGTAATACTCAATGTCCATTATTTTTTCTTTCTGCCTGATTTCATGTTGGCGCAAAAGTGGTAACCTTTTTGTCTTTCGCCGCTAGCGTTCTTTGCTTTTTTACGAAGACTAGTCACACTGCCTTTACAACTAACGCCTGCTTTTTTAAAACGTCCGGGTCTGCTTTTGCCTTTTTTCTTACCATCAGCAAAGTTTTCTTCTACGCCTTGTCTTTTAAGAATAAAAGTATCTTCATTGCCAGTGTCTTCTACATCGTAGTTATAACCGTTTTGACTGGCAAAGCGTTGTACCATTTTGCGATATAGTCCGCTTCTTGTATTGTCTTGAGATCCAAATGCTCCAGTGCGAGGCTTAAATGCACTAAAGTATATTTCTTGTGGGTTGTTAGCATCAACCCATTTTTTAATATGATTGATAACAGCACCGAATATTTTGTTCTGACCACCTTCGCCAGTTACACTCATTCTTGCACCACGAGTAAAACTTATATAAACGCCTTTGTTCATTGGCTTGTAAGTTATCTCAATATAAGCGTCATCGACCTTCGCAGCAAACACACTAGCGCCCTGTGGTGCAGCACCCTTGATCCATTCTACATCAGTATCAAATGCTTCGCTATAAGCCTTGTCTGTTGCTGCTTTTGCACGATCAGCATCTGGATGTTTAGGATTAATAGTTACAACTTCGCCGTTCATTAGTTCACTAATATTAGCACTCTTGCCTACTTTGTCTAATAGTATGTGCAAACTATCGTTGGGATCGTAATTGGTTTCGTAACCTGGTTTGCCACGCACTTCTGTACGCTTGCCTGTCTTTGTATCAGTAATGTTTAATACCAATAGTTCTCGGTCACGCTCTAGTTGTAGTTTGTAACCTTCAGCAAGTCCTAGGTTGTACAACACATTAGTTGATTTGCCTTTTACTTTCTTGCTTAGTGTAGGCGGGCGCCCATCTCGGTCTACACTATTACCAAACTTTTTAGCCTGTGTTTTGATTTCGTCAGGTCCTACATCAACGGTTTGGTTCTGTTTAGTAATACGTCCAACAGCTTCTGTTATTTCTCTAATTCTCATTTTAGATCGTCTTTGTATTCTGCTATATAATAGTCCATGGGTGTGTCAGATTTTAATTCAAACCAATTACCGTCGCTATCGTATCCACTTAATAGTTTAGGTGTTTTCTTTTTAAAATTTTTTACAATTATGCGTCTTTCTAATCCACGATGTGTAACTTCTAAGATATACCACGGATTTAATGCCCTTCTCAAACGTTTAAACATTATTTTTTCCCACGCCCTCTAAAAGTATGCCCTGTCATGTATGGTTTACTAAACCATAGTTCAAACCATTCTGGATCACCGGGCTTGATATTGTTTGCTTTTTCTTTTTTCTTTATAGCGTCAGCAGTCTGACTCATGTTTTCAAGAGTATACTCTGTGTAACCTTTAAATTCGTTTACACCTGCTAGTTTTTTGATATACTCAAGTTCGTCCATTACTTCTTTTTCTTCTTGTTGTGCTGTGCCCACGCAATAGCATACGGTGCACTGGGATCATCAAACTTTTTCTTTAGTGCTTTGACTTGCTTCTCTCTGCCTGGAGGAGCCTTTTCATTTGCTTTTTTCTTTTTCTTTTCATCACTGCTGTGACCAAAAGTTTTGTGTACAAGTTTATCTAGCTTACGGTGAAATTCATCTTCTTCTTCACCACTAGCATCTTCTGCTGCGACATTATCTTTAACACCCATACCTTTGCGTACAGCATCGTACATAGTTTGTGCTAGTTTCTTGTCTGGAACACCTTGTGCAAACGATTCTAATTCGCCTTGTGCTGCTAGTGCTCGCATCTTTGATGCACTCATTCCACTTACGTCATCAGCGTCTGGATCACGTTCGCCTGCACTTACTACACGAATCGAGTTAAATTTAAATGGTACTTTACCTGTTTTGTCGGCTTTACCGTTGTATGTATCGAATAGTTTTTGGAAACCATCTACTCTGTCACTACCAGCAATAAAGATAACGTCAGTATAACCTTGTGATTGTAAAAATTCTAATGCTTGCACAGGGGTACGAACTGCTTGATGGCCTACGGTAACATTTGGAAAGAATTGTTTTGCAAACTTAGCTTTAGTAGCAAAGTCCAATGGATCAGTTTTAGGCTTTTGTGTGTGTGATAAAAAGAGATAATGATCGCCTTTAATGCTAGTAAGTTTATCTACTAGCTTTGCGTGTCCTACAGTTGGCGGATTTAATCTACCAAATGCTAATACTGCTGTTTTTCCAGGTGCTTCAAATAATTCTCTTAAAAACATCGTTAATCCTAATTAGGTTGCCATCTGCTTCTTGGTACTAGTTTAGTTTTACTACCAAGGGCAACATACCCTTCTCCGCCTTTTTCGCCCGATGTTGATTGTTTTACATCTGCATCAGCATCATCTAATTGTGCAATGATATGGTCTTTAACCGTCATAATCTTTTTAACAAGAGCAAATATTCCAGGTAGTGCTTGAGGATTTTCGTCGTGCATTGCTTTGATCTTTGCTTGCTTGTTTACACTTACTTTACTATTACTTAGCCAGTCAAAAAACCCGTTTTCTAAATTATCTAGCTGTTTTGCTCGACTTGTTTGATTAACGTATGTGTATATAATGTTGTGCATGTCGCTTAGACCTTTAACAGGTGCTAAAAACTTGTCTATAGCAGGACCAACTTTTGAATTTAATGCACGTATTTCTTTAACTTCTGCCGTATCAACCTTAGGTTGATGTGCAACATAAGTTTGTCCTAGTACGACTACATCTTTAGAATTTAATTCTTCTACATCGCTTATAGGTGTACCAGATTTACTACCAAACTCGTCATATTTTGTATGAACTACTACACCAACTTTTGAATCTGCTATGCGCCCGCCAAGTTGGCTTTCCTTCTTGACTGTGTATGTGACGAGATTTGGAGTAAACTCTACACTATCACCTGAACTTGTAAATGGTTTGCCAGGATGATATAGTAGATCGCCGTAGACATAGCCGCGGAAATCTGAAGGAGTTGCTGCTTCCATAAGATTAAAAATAGCAGCCATTTCTTTTCCAAAACGATCTCGCCATTCCTCGCCTTTGCCTGTACTTGTAATAAACTTATATAAGTCTTTTGCACTAGTTGACTTGTTGCGTCCCCATCCGTTCTTGCCTACAAGAACAAATTGTCCGTTAGGTTCGCGTCCCCAGTACATAGTAGGATATCCATCCCACTTAATAGCAACATCGCTAGTGTCTGTTCCTAGACGTTCTAGTTCGTCTGCCGCTTTATTAGCGCCTTCTGAACCGTGAAAAAATACTAGGTCTTCTAAGTGATTGTATTCACGACCTTTTTGTGCTGCTTCTGTTAATACTTGACGAAACTCTCCAAAACGCATTAATATGCTCCGTTACGAATCTGTGTTAATTCTTCTGCAAATAGTTTATCTATTATAGACTCTCTGTCGCCTTTTTTAAAGACATTTTGTGGAGAACCTAATTGAAACTTTTCGCAATAACTTTCCATTGCAGCATTACATGCTTCGCCTAAACACTTTTCAGGATCTGGAGATTTGCCTTTATCGTATGAACTTTTCATACGCATAATAGCAGGAAACAATTGCTTGCGGTATATCATAGGATCGTTGCGCATATAGATAGCAACATCGTCTACTACATCAAATGGCATTTCTTTTGTTTCAAATTCTACTAATCTCACCATTTTCTACAACTCCAAAATCTTGCCTTATGACGAGGTCCAGGATTGTCGCAGTTGTGTCTAGCACGGAATGAACGTCTACGTGCTGGATTAGATTTTTTAATCTTACTATTAGGATCACCGAAGTTAACTTTAACTACATTACCCTTTGGATTCTTTACATATACTTTAAACTTTTTAACATCACCGCGTGTAGGCTTGCCTAGTTTAACTTTACGTCCTTGATACTCTGCTTCGTCTAAATCATCATCCTCGTTGAACCACATAACACCGTAGTCTTCAAAAAATTCATCGTCGTCTTCGTAAGTAATTTCATCTTCAGCAACGTCCTCGTCTGTTGAAATTTCAATGTCGAAGTCTTCATAACCTTGTTCAAACATATAATTTGCTAGACGTTGAGCATATTCGTCTGCTTCAGATTCGTCTAGTTGACGAGATAGAGGTATTTGAAATACCGTGCCGCCCTGCTCAGTTTCATAAATTTCTTGTTCTGCAAAAACACTCTCGTCTAACAACTGAGCGCCTTCTTGTTTTTCCATTACTATTCTTACAAAGTGTTCCATAGTACTACCTTAATGATTTAATACGACTGAATTTATTGTGCCGTCTGTATAAACTACTTGTGCTCTAATCCAAACATAATTGCCTGTAAAGCTTGCAATTTTACTAGCAGTTTCTTCTATTGCAGAATATGTATGTACGTCAAACCAATCATCTTCTGTAGGATCTATTGCTAGTGTTCCTTGTATGTTGATTGTACCTGTTACTCCGTCGTAGGAATATTGTACAGTATGTAAACCGTCTGAGCGACCGTAGTAGCCGTCGCCTTTAAACTTCTCTCCAGTGACAGCCTCAGTGGTGCTGTCTCCTGGATGTTGTTGATTTGATAAAATTATTTCACTATTCGCTGGCATACAACTATTTATCAATAATACCTGAGTAGACCAGTCGTTCTATTCTTTGTATATTATGTCCAACAATCATTTGTATCATAGTTAACACACGTTCGTCTCTTACAAAGACATAATTTCCACTAGCATAACCGTGAGATATGTTTGAAATAGTTACTTCACCAGCAGTGCTTTTATCTTTATTTGCCAAAAGCCAAGAACTAAATGCAGGATCAATCTTTTTATAGTTAAATGTTACCTTAATAGGATGTTCAGGAATTTTATCTACTAATAAAATATTCTTTTCATTTAATAAAAGATCAATAGTGTCTGTTTTTGGCTCCCAAAGCTCTCTTGCACTTACTCTCATTAATTTTGCTATGTTTAACAAAAAATCTTTATCATTAGAATAAATGCAAAATCCTGACCATCGCTCAACTCTTATTTTATAATCAGATACATTAAGTAGCTCTTTGTATAAATCTTTAGCATCTAAAAACTCATTATCAGAAATAGGTAATTCGGTTCTGTACACTGATTTATACAAAGGCTTACCTAGGTCGTAGAGTAGTTGATAATTATCAATTTTTGTTTTAAGAAATTTTAAATCACCGCCTTTTTGAAACTCGGTTCTGAACCAAGGAGCAAATGGATTAGCAAGCGCCAGTTTATACAGGTACTTGCCATAATGTAATTTCTTAGTTTCAAACTGTTTCAGTTTGATCATCGGTTACTACATCTAATTTAATTTCTTCGTTTCGGAAATCAATAGTTACGCTACCTCCGCCTTTAAGAGTTCCAAACAAAATTTGACGACTTAATGGACGCTTGATTTCTTTATCAATTACACGCTGTAGCGGACGAGCACCATTTTTAGGATCAAATCCTTTATCTACCAAGTAGTCAAGTGCTTCGTCAGTAATATCGATAGCAATGTTTTTGTCTTTGACCATTGTTTTAAGCTCGAGCAAGAATTTACCAACAATTTTCATCATTACTTCTTTACCAAGTTTAGCAAACGTAATTACACCATCAAGTCTGTTGCGGAACTCTGGAGCAAAGAATTTCTTAAATTCAGTATCTTCGTAGGTATTATCTTCTTCTGTACTAAATCCAATTGAACTTTTTTCTGCCTGTGCAGCACCTAAGTTAGTTGTAAGGATTAGTGTACAATTACGAGCGTCTGCTTCCTTACCATTAGACCCTGTTACTTTACCATTGTCCATAAGTTGCAATAAAATTTGTGAAACATCTGGGTGTGCTTTCTCGATCTCGTCAAGTAACAATACGCAGTTTGGATTTTCTTGTAGTTTAGTAATTAATTGTCCGCCATTGTCTTCATGTCCTACATAACCCGGAGGCGAACCAATTAGTTTAGCAACACTATGCTTTTCCATATACTCTGACATGTCAAATCTTACTAATTTTACGCCTAGATTATTTGCAAGTGCTTTAGCTGTTTCTGTTTTACCGGTACCTGTTGGGCCCATAAACACAAATGCACCGATAGGCTTATCATCCGGTTTAAGACCTGCTTGCGACACGAGAATTTTGTCAACAATTGATTCAATAGCATCGTCTTGTCCGAATACTGAACTTTTAATATTCTTCTCAAGATTGGCTAAATTCTCGCTTTCTTTTTCAGCAACTTGTTCAGCAGGCATATTAACCATTTTGGCAAGTTCAAATTGAACTTGTGCCTCACCAACAATCTTATCACCTTCGTGATCATCTTTAAGTTTAAAACGAGCACATGCTACATCAATCAAATCAATTGCTTTATCAGGAAGTTTCTTGTCCGATTGATATTTTACACTAAGCTTTACAGCCGCTTCGATAGCATCTTCTGTAATTTCCGTACCATGATAATCTTCATAGTACTTTTTAAGACCACGTAAAATATCTTTAGTTACTTCTGGTGTAGGTTCGCTTACCGTTACACGTTGGAATCGACGCATAAGAGCACGATCCTTTTCAAAGTACTTACGATATTCTTCCCAAGTAGTTGATGCAACAACTTTCAAATCACCTTTGGTAAGTGCAGGCTTGAGCATGTTAGCAAGATCGTTTGAGTTTCCACTACCGCCTGCGCCAGCACCATTCATCATATGTGCTTCATCAACAAACATAATTGTTTTGCCTTGCTTTGTAAGCGCCTGTAGTACTAGTTTAAAGCGTTCTTCAAAGTCGCCTCGATATTTCGATCCAGCAAGCATACTACCGATGTCTAAGTTGTATACTTTGTATTCTTTAAGGAAGTCAGGGACATGTCCTTGTTCGATATTAAAAGCAAGACCTTCTGCAATAGCAGTTTTACCTACACCAGGATCACCTACTAGCAACACGTTGTTCTTTGAGCGCCGTCCTAGAGCAAGTGCAACACGTTCTAATTCTTCTGAGCGTCCAATAATAGGATCAACTTTGCCTCGTTTTACTTGATCATTTAGATCAACGGTAAATGCACGTAGTGCTTTCTTTGCTTCAGTCGAAATTTCTTCTTCGTGAATGTGATCATCATCAAGTTCTTCATTAACAAATTCAGCAAACTTGGCCTTTGCTATTCCGCCTTTTTCAAGATAGTATACAGCAATACTTTTCTTTTCACCTAACACACTTAGTAAAACATCAGGCAAGTCGATATGTTGACGTCCTGCAAAGAGAACTTGTGTAAATGCACGATTAAGTACACGTTCTACCGTTTGTGTTTTACGAGGTTTGAACTTTGTTTCAGAAATGGTAATTTCATCACAATTATTTTTTAGATGATGTTCAATATTATTTTTAATATAGTCTACGTCTGCTCCAAACACGCCCATTGTGTTAATGAAGTTTTCTTCACAAAGCATAGCATACACCAGATGTTCGACAGTTACATACTCATGCTGCAATTTTTTTGCATCATTGATTGCTTTGTCAAATACTAGTTGTAGTTCTTTTGATGGTTCTACCATATCTTATCCTTTTTTAATATAGATTATTTCTTATGTTTTGAATTTGGGTTATTATTTCTTCATCTTCAACTAAAGGTATATCTGCTTCGATTTTAACATATACATTACCTCGTTGTTTTGTGTGTAGATCTGGAATTCCATAACCACTTATACTGAATGTTACGCCTGGCTTTGTGCCTTTGGGTATAGTTAGCCTTATGCTTTTGCTGTCTAGTGTCTGTATTATTATAACACAACCTAGCATTAAGTCAAACACATTTATATGTTTTTTAAAAATTAAATTGTTGTCCTCTCGAGCCCAGATCTTATGTTTCTTAACTCTAATTCTTATTTTTAAATCGCCTCGAGGAAGTCGCGGATGTCCTTTGTCACCTAACCCTTGATAATTAATTGTGTCACCTGTCTTTGCACCAGGCGGCACTTCTACCGTCACGGTTTCTATTTCACCTGTTTGTAATCTGTATTGCATAACAAGGACTTTGCCTAACAATACATCCTTTAATTCAATAACTGCTTCTAATACAATATCTCGATTTCTCGGAGTATGACTTGGCTGCCGAAACATATGCTCAAAAGGTGATCCTGCAAACGGATTACCGTTTTGAAAATTATCTGATCTAAAACTAAAACCTGGGTCGTGTGGATTATCGTATTGAGTTTTTTTCTGGGGGTCTTTTAGTGTATCATAAGCTTCGTTGATACGCTTAAACACTTCAGCATCACCGCCTCTGTCAGGGTGGTTTTGCATTGCCTTTTTACGGTATGCTTTTTTTATTTCATCTGTTGATGCTGTTCTAGGAATGCCTAGGATAGAATAATAGTCCATACATTTACTTATCGTATGGACTATTGCTTTTGTTTAACTATGATTATTTCTTTTTAGTATATGCTTGTGCTCCAAAAAATGCTGCAACAATACCAGCAACAGCAACAAAATATGTTGGTGCCATTGAACCTAGAGTTTTTTGTGCTTCGCTCAAGCCCGCCAAGCTAGCACCTACAACTGCCAGTGGATATAGTAATAGTCCAAACAATGCAAACCAAGTCATCGAACGCTGTGCATCTCGCATAGCATCTTGATCTTCTAGTGCTTTGCGTCTAAACTCTAATTCCATTGCCTTTTCTTCGTCGTCAATAACTCCGTCACCGTTTATATCAGCAGTATGATAACCTGTAGAAGGTTGTGTTGCTACAGCTGGTGTTGCTACAGCCGGCGCTGCCGGAGCTGGTTTCTTTGCTGCCGGAGCTGCTGCTGATGTTGCAGGCGCTGCTTTGGTACTTTTTAGCTCGTCTGGCTTCTTTCTTGGCATATTATTTGCCCTCCTCTATTATTTTTTCTAAATTAGCAATGTAGTTTACCATTGAGTGATCTGAAAAACTATCTATACTTCCAGTTTTCCAACCCATCTTAATACCACGCCAACGGTCTTTTGTTCTTTGCCAACCTGTCATTTTTCTTTCTAGTCCGTGTGCATTCATATAGTGTTCTTTACCGTGATGCACATACCCCATTATTGCCAAAGGTACTCGTGCAACAATATCATTGTTATTAACCCAACGTGCGTGAGGCACATCTAATGATTTGCAATACTTTCTCCATCCTACTCTAGGTGATCCAAATGTAAATACTGCATCAATATCGGGCATAGTAGCATCGTGATTACAGCGACTGGCCATAATAGTAGTCATTGCTGCGCCGAGACTATGACCTGTAAACCAAACATCTAGATTTTTAACCCCAGGTGCTTTTAAATCTTCTAATACCATAGGCCAAAGTTCGTCTACTTCTGTTTTGAATCCTACGTGTACTCGTCCTACGGTTTCAGCTAGCACAGGAGCAGCCTTTAGATCTGCTTTTACATCGTTAAATTCGTTAGGTTGTGTTCCTCTACAAGCAATTACTATATCTGTAGTGTTTTGAAAACGATAAGCCTGTGCGCCACCTAGTTCGTAAAATTCTACGTCATTAAACCCTAGTGGTTTTACTGCTTTCTTTGCTTCTTTTTTGTCCATATATGCTATTTGACTTAGTTTAGCAAATAATAGACTTTGTTCGTAGAATGTTAAATCTGCTATCATTCTTTGCCCTCAAGTTTTTTGAGACGACTTTCTAGATCGTCTATTTTTTTGGTAATTTTAGGGTATTTTTTACGCCAGGCATCTTCTGGTTGTTCTAACCAAGTAAGACCCCAGCGCTCTACTAGATAATCAAGGAACTGATCTAGACGAGCATAGCACCAAATGCCTGCTCTAGTATCTTTAAAATATGCTAAAAATGCTGCGCCCAAAAGTGCGCCTAGAATACTGGTATAGATCCATAAGGTATCATCTAGTAATTTGTTTAATAACTCGCCCATTAGTTAATGCCCTCAGATAATTGTTACGGCATTACATCTTCTGTTACTGTAACATCAACACCTTTTGCTCTAATATCTGCTCTATGTTGATCATTTAATGCAGACATTTTTACTTTATAAGCTTTATATGCAGTTTCACTTTTCCAATTTCTAGTATATGTTACTTTTCCAAATTCTTCTTTCACTGCTTGAGTAAAACTATTCGATACCTCACGTAGTCCGTGACCAACTGCTACATAGTGAGCAGCACTTTCTATTATTGTCTTCAATGATTGTGCATTAAACGTGCTATCACCAGCTTTTTCAAAAATAAGTTTTTGTATTATTGCCATATTTGGATCTCCTTTTTATTAATAAACTATTTATAACTATTCGGCTTGAACTGCGCCGTCTAGTGCCTGTTCTGCTTCTTTGTAATAACGCTCATAAGCTAAAATAATTTGTTTTTGTTGTTGTACTAGCGCACGGATATCTGAAAAATTTAGCCCAAGATTTTCATAACCTTCACCAGTAAGAACAAACAGCCCATAAGGTTGACCGTTAGCAGTTAATTCTGCTATTTTTTCTTCCATATTTTCTGCATTAATAACTACCCAGTCAATATTACGTAAACGAAGTTCGTCAACAGGAGGTAATGTAAGCTCAGGTTTGTCTATAGGTTTAGCACTTACTTCAATTCTCTGAAGTGGATTACTCGAGCACGCCGTTAGTGCTAGGACCAGGCCAAAGCCAAGGGCACTCTTTGTTAAAACTCTCACCGTCTTTTGCATTTAATTCATCCTCTGTTAGTGGCGAACCTGATAGTATTTCAAAACACCTGCCCGCATTTACTGTACCTCTATTTACAGCACGTTCGATACTATCTGGTTTTTCTGCTGCTAGTAGACCTAAATCAATGTCGCTAAGTTTTTCTGACAATCTATTATTTTGTCTACGTATATCAGCATATGCTTCATTGATGCGTTGATTTTCAGCAGCCATAGAAGCATAGTCTTGTTGTAAACTTTCTATTGCTACTTCTTGAGTTTCAACTGCCATACCTAACTTAGCATTATTTTCAGTTAGTGTTGAAATAGTCGCTTGTGTATCGTTGTAATACCAGTAACCGATTCCTCCCATTACTAAAATTATAACAAATAGTATAGCTGAAAGTCTCATATTAATCTCCAAACATCATAGCAAGACTCGCAGGGCCCATAATACCGTCTGCTACAAGACCGTTTTCTTCTTGCCATGCCTTAACATGTGCTTCTGTGCCACGTCCAAAGATACCGTCTGCACTAATTTCTAATTCTTCTTGTACTGCTGTAACGGTTGGGCCTCTTGAACCTAGCTTCACGGTTTCGTAGGCAACTTTTCCTGGCTCCCAATCACCACCGAAAACTTCTAGTGCGTGTTGCCAGTGTTTTTTACGATCTTCTAGGCCGATTGTGCCGCCGTTGATACGTTTGGTCATTCCAACAATGTCTGCATTATCACAATATCTGTTGATATTATTTTCATCCCAGAACCAGCAAGCACTATCTAGTGCGCCTTTTTTAGTGCGTACATAGTCGATTGCTTCTTCCGGAGTCATTTCTACTGCTTCTGCAAATTTTGTATAGTTATAACGTCCTGTAAGCTGAATAAGGCCACCTCCACGGAAGCGCCAGCCGTCACCGCTGTCTGTGTCTCCGTTGTCCATTCTGTTTGCGTAAATAACGTTCGCAATTTTGCGAGGTTGTCTATGATATTCACTTGCATCTCTCCCTGCTCTTTCAAAGTATTTTGGGAAAATTGCATTTAGTGCTTTTGCACTATAGTTTAGATTCTCACTAATAACTTTAAAATTCATTGATTCGTGCCCGCATTGTGCAATAAACCCTGCTACTCTAGGAATAGTATTGATTTCCCAAAGCGGGAGTATTTCGCACATTGCGTCATACCAATCTTCTGCTTCTTCGTTACCTCTTAGTAACTCGATAACTTGATCTTCTGTGAATTCAAATTCAAAATGTTCAGCACTCATTGTAGTTTCCTTATGTTAATATACGTTCTACTACTAACGTTTTTGCCCCATTTTCAAACGTTAATTTATCACCGTATTTGGTTATATTATAATCGCCCACATACTTACTTAAAAAAATGATCTCTGAGAAATCCCAAGGATTAAAACTTTCGTTAATTGCTTCTACAGTTTCAACTGTATCACCAAAGTCTACAAATTTAAAAAACACAGGATCTGCATATGACTTTTTAATACGTAATACATCGTCCCACATATCAACGCTTTCTACGAAGCTTTTATTAAAAAAGTTTTTATAATTTTCTAAATTCGACTCGTTTACTTTAATTCCGTAATCGTCTGAACTTGTAGGTATATTACTTTCTAAAGTTTCTTGATCTAAATTCATACTACGAAAGTTTTTATAATATCTAAATTTAATATCATCAAGTTGTGCTAGTTTACTAACACCGTCGGCTAGTTCTACTATCTGACTACTAGCAGCTTTATCTCTTTCAATTTCAACAAACACTTTATAAGTGCCGTCACTTTGTTCTCCAGGAGTAGCATCAGCATCTAGTACAAATGTATATCCTTTTTCAATAAAGTTAGAAAGGTCCGTTGCTGCTTCTTTAGTTTTTGTAGAAAATGCAACCGTTATAATATCTTCGTCAGAGCCCATTTTACTTTTGTACGAATCAATTTCTAGTATATGATCAACTAAATCTCTTAAATCGTTTTGTCTTAGTGTCATTGTGCTAGTCCTTCGTCGTTATCTACAATATCATCAGCCTGTTGTGGCTCTGGAGTAGGCGACTGATCATTTGCAGGCTCCACTATTTCTTGCATATAACCTGTATAGATATCTGCTATTAATTTTTTAGGCATTTGAATTTCAACGATCCAAATAGGAGATCTGTCTAGTTTGCCTTTTTTAGTGCCAGGACGAATGTCATCAGGCTTTTCAATTTTACGTGGCTCAACTATATGACTTTTTTTATAACTAACTTTGCAGTCATAATCTAATAGACGTTTTCCGCCCATTGGATCTGGCATTTTATCTTTTGGCCACATAAATGAACATGTAACCCAATGACGGTCTATCTTTGGACCTTCTGCAAGTTCGCCATCTTCCCAATTAGCATATACATACACATCAAGTTCGTCGAGAACTCTTTCAAAGTCTTTAAGAACTTGAAGGGCTGTATTTGAATTATAAATCGTGTCTATATTTTTAATAATATCTAGTACATCATGCATGGTGTAATCCGTTGTTTAACTATACTTATTTATCGTATCTAAAGAGTTATATATTATTTTATCTTTGCTATCTTGATGGTAAATACTTTTGTAGGGCAAATGCTCCTGCGAGCAAATGGTCCTACCATAACCCCTAAGGAGGACACTTAATGGGTGCAAAACGTGCTTCTAAGAAGCGTAATAACTCAGTCGCAAACAACGGAAACGTTGTTGAAATCAATACTTATCAAAAAAAGAAACAAGTACAAATCCTTCCACGCAATAGAAATCAAGAAACCTATGTGTTAGCACTGCTTGACGAAACAAAAGATATAGTCTTTGGAATCGGTCCAGCAGGAACAGGTAAAACTCTGTTGGCTGTACAAGTTGCAGTAAAAAAATTCAAAGAAGGTGAAGTAGACAAGATAATTGTCACAAGACCAGCAGTGTCAGTTGATGAAGATCTAGGTTTCTTGCCGGGCACTATGGAAGAAAAAATGGCTCCATGGACACGCCCTATATTTGATGTGTTGAGAGAATATTTTAATGCTAGAGAAATAGAAGGGATGATCGCTGAAGGTATAATTGAAATTGCTCCACTTGCATATATGCGTGGTCGAACATTCAAAGATGCTTATATTATTGCAGACGAAATGCAAAACGCAACACCAAATCAAATGAAGATGTTACTAACACGTTTGGGCGCAGGCTCTAAAATGTGTGTAACAGGTGATTTAGCACAAGCAGATCGTCTAAAAGATAACGGTCTAATAGATTTTGTTAATCATTTAGATACAACTGAAAGTTCTAGACTCAATCTAGTACGTTTTGAATCGAAGGACATTGAACGTCATGAAGCAGTAAAAGAAGTCCTTCGAATATACGGAGATACTTAATTAAACTTTAATTACTTCAATATCTGACTTTTCTAAAAAGTCAATGCCCTGTGTACTACGATAACTTTCTTTGTAGTACACAGTGGCTATTCCACTTTGATATATTAGTTTAGCACAATCCATACAAGGGCTGTGTGTAATAAAAATACTTGCACCATCTCCACTCTCAGGAGACTTTGCTAGTTTAGCGATTGCGTTCGACTCTGCGTGAAGGACCTCTGGCTTTGATTTTAGTATAGAGTGACCTACTTCGTCCTGTCTTATAACATCTTCACAGCAATTATCCCAACCAGCAGGCATGCCGTTGTAACCAATACTAATAATACGATCATCCTTAACAACAATAGCACCAACTTGTAGTCGTGTTGCACTACTTAATTGTGCGAAACGTTCAGCAACGTCCATGTAAGCTTCAATAAACTTAGGTTTCATTCAAATTCCCTTTTCAACAGCATTACCAAGTATTCGTTCTTAGAATATATCAACGGCCAACTCCATCCTTTTATAGGCGGACGTCCGTTATGATCATATAGTATATGCACAATATAATATTTTTTCAACCATATACGTTTTTTATTAAAAGTACTACGCACAGGCAACCAAGCAAATCGTTCTTCATGTCGCTCTTGATCGTCTAACTTATTACCGTAGTAACCATGTCCAAACATATTACCACCATCCTAATTTTGCGCCATTATGTATAATAATCATAAAACAAGTTATGATATGCACTACCCACCAAAACGTTCTGATCATAGCAACTGCATCGGCTTGCTTATCAGTTTCGCCAACTTTCTCGCCTAAACTTTTGGCCCATATGCGCCAAAGTTTTTTCATACTGCCATAGGAGCCTTAATCGAATCCATAGGATTGTAATTAAGTAATTTGTAATCACTCGGTCTAGTATTTACTAATTCTTCTAAGTCCTTAAAGGCTGGTATTTCCAATATTGGACCTTTACGTGGTTCTCTAGTAATTTGTTCTTTAACTTGTTCCATATGATTTTGATAAATGTGACAATCACCACCAGTCCATACAAAATCTCCTACTTTTAGATCAAGCAACTGAGCAAACATGTGTGTAAGCAAACTATAACTTGCAACATTAAACGGGACACCTAAGAACATATCTGCTGAACGTTGATAGAGTTGGCAACTTAGTTCTCCATCTTGTACATGGAATTGAAATAGTGTATGACACGGCGGCAGCGCCATTACGTTTACTCTGTCAGCGTTCCATGCACTTACAATATGTCTGCGACTATCTGGATCATGATATAAATTTTCTAATACATCTGCAATTTGATCTACAAAGCCTAGTGCAGCATCCCAAGTGCGCCATTGATGTCCATAAACTGGTCCTAGATCCTTTATTGTATCCGTATTGACATATCCTAAGTCTTTAGCTTGTTTGTCAGCATTAGCAGTCCAAATAGTGTTCTTGCCTACTAGTTCTTCACGCGGCTTGCCGTAATGTATCTCAGCTAGTCTACGTTCGTCACTAGAACCTTCTAAGAACCATAGTAGCTCACTTACTACACTTTTCCAAGCAAGCTTTTTTGTAGTAACAGCAGGAAACTCGTCTCGCAAATCAAAACGCATTTGATAACCAAATACACCACGTGTGCCTACTCCAGTTCTGTCGCTGCGGTCTTTGCCGTTAGCTAAAATATATTCTAATGCGTCTAAATATTGTCTCAATATGCTCTCCACTTATCTATATATACATCGCCTTCGCGCTCGCTGCTTATAAGGTTAAATGTTGTTTCAATTAATTCTCTAGGTAAAAATGTATCGCAGTTATATTTTCCACTAATACGGCTTAGCCAAATTTCGTCAATAATGTCAAGGCTATCAGCAACTAATTTTGCTCCACCAATAATCCAAACATCGTCCGTCATGTTCATAGTAACACAGCGAGACTTGTAAATGTCAGGGCGCACTACTTCAATGCGTTCGTGGCTGTTTTCTTTCATTGTGCTTGATACAATTACATTGTGTCGCTTGGGCATAGGCTTAGGCATATCAGGATCTTCCCAGGTTGCTCGTCCCATAACAACCGTGCTATTTAATGTACAATCTCTAAACCATTTCTGGTCAGCAGGATTATGCGGCCACGGAAGTGTTCCGGCTTTACCGATACCCCATTCTTCGTCGCAGGCGAGTATTGCTCTAATCATATTATCTTCCTAAATCTATTATATTATTATCTGTATATGTATGACTTTTAAAATGCTTAATAAGTCCATAAAACAATCTTTCATGTAGTTGCTTACTTAGATGTCCGGAACGATGATCATTTCCAAAATCTTCTGGTGCATCAGGATCTGTAACACTTATTTTTAACAAACTAGGAGTAATATTTATACCGGTTTTAAATGTATGATATAAATTGGGTTCGTCCATGTCTTTAACTGATGTATAAACATTATCTCTAATATCAGGCTTTGGAAAAGAATGAAAGTGTAAAAATATTTTATCTTTATATTTTTTTGACAAATGGTCGTCTAACCAATGCAATAAGGCAACATTTTTATAAATTATCATTTCTTCATTTCTTAGATGCATATAATAATGCTGTGCTGCTCTATAAATGTCTTTTTGCCACGGTTCCATAAATTTTTTTAATTTTACTTCAGAACTATTTAAATGCGGAATACCGGGAATAAAAAATCTATCCGGCTCACTCCAGGCAAATATACATATATCAAAATCTTGTGTATTATGCATAAATTCATAAAATGCATAATCACTACCTGATCCAGGTATTGATCTATTGTCAACATTCCAACTATAGTGTATTCTTAATCTATTAAGCCAAGAGTGAGAAGTGCTGAGAATATCAGTAAAGCTATCGCCTATGACCAATACACGTTTATTTTTTAAATCTTCATTAAGTAACATTAGTCGCCTTTTCCTGGGGCTTCACTAAAGTATTCTATTTTGTTTTCTACACCGTGCCATTGTTCAGCATCAGCAGGTACATCTTCAGGACGCATTTCTGTAATATTAGGCCACAAATCTGAGTACTTCTGATTAAAGTCTATCCATGATTTTGCAGTATCGTCTGTATCAGGCAAAATAGCGTTTGCAGGACACTCAGGTTCGCATACTCCGCAATCAATACATTCTGTTGGATTAATAACCAACATGTTCTCACCTTCATAAAAGCAGTCTACTGGACATACTTCTACACAATCCATATGTTTACATTTGATACATGCATCATTTACAATATATGTCATTTAAATTCTCGCTAATCGTATGAGCGTTGCCGCTAAATTTATCTCAGGATCAACAACCAATGTATGATCCACCATCCCTTGCTTAATAGTTAGCACTGCTGTATCTTGTTGCTCTTCATTTCCGAATAGTTCAATGTTGTCGTACAGCCAACGATACACTTCTTCCATTTCTTCTGGACGAATTGCGCCGCAGAGTAGTTTACGTGCTTCTTGAATCTTGCCTGCTTTGAACAACTCAACCATTTCAAGCTTCCAATCACTTTCACCTGTGTCTCCTTGCTGCGGAGCAACTAATAAACCGTCTACTGAGTTCATCTGCACCATGTTAATACACTTACGCAAGTCTGGATACGTTGCTTTTACATATGTATCAAGTGTATCCAAGTCTGGAGTAACACCTTCTGTGATAAGGATTTCCGCAACTCGTGCTGTAAACTCAGTCTGGTCAATCTTAGCAATATGGAAGCCTTGACAACGACTGTGTAGCGCAGGAATAATTCTGTTGGGATAATTGCAAGTAAGAATAAAACGTGCTGTAGTATGATACTCTTCCATCACTCCACGTAGTGCTGCTTGTGCGTTGGGCGATAAGTAATCAGCCTCATCTAGTAACACAACCTTAAAGTCGCCAAATGGAATCATTTGTACGAAGTTTACAATCTTATCACGTACATCATCTACTGAGTTTGTTCGCGATGCGTTAATTTCTAGTATGTCTAGATCATTAATATCAAGTTCGTTAAACAATAGTTTAGCAAGTGTAGTCTTACCAATGCCTGCATTACCACTAAACAGCAAGTGCGGAATAGTCTTATCTTTAATCCAAGTGTTTACTTGGTTACGTTGTGCATCATCACGAAACACATAACCGTCTACTGTTTTAGGACGATACTTTTCTACCCAAAGTTCTTTCATTATACTATTGCCTCTGTTGTTAATGCATCGTAATTATTATACACAAAACTATAGTCTGTGTCAATGTTTTCTGTTTCAATAAAGTTATCAAATGTTTTGTTCCAATCTTGCGTATCAACTAAATCACTGAACATATCCACAATCTCTGTATCCTTAGATTCTCTACCTAACCAAAAATGGTAAAATGCTTGCATACGTTCAATAGGCGGAACATCATCAGTTTGAATACCATTTATAGCAAACTGCATAGCCATCGAACCTAGTGTTTCATTTCCACTGTCTACTAACTCGATCCATCTGTCAAGTTCTACTTGACTAGGATTTCTGCCTTCGAAGATTTCAAAAACAGACTCTACCTTAACTTGAGTATCAATACTTGGATCCATTGTTTTGTCTAGTTCGTCTAATTTTTGAACATATTTTCCGCTGTCAAAATCATACATACTATTCTTTTCTAGCAGTGTTCTTACTGAACTTTCACTAATATCCGGATACTCACTTTTGATAGTAGCAACATGTGCAGCAACTCTAGGCGCAGCATAACTTGTTCCTTCTATTCCCCAGCCATCGCCTGATTCATAGTAATGGACAACTGCACTGCCTTGGTCGCTCCAGTCATAAATTTCGCCATTATATTGACTGTAAGCACCTACCATAATAGGAAATATACTATTGGCAAATGTAGCATTGGTTGCGCCGTCTATACCATCATTACCGGCACTTGCGGTTATAGTAACTCCATTTTCGTATAATGTCTGAATGTCTTGCAGGTGATTGATGTATCCAGTAAAACCAGGATCATGATCTTTATATTCGCCGATATAAGGATAAAACGTATCTATGTCCCATCCCCAACTGACATTTACTACATCTGGATCAAAGTCTTCAAACACTCTCAGTACCACACCAGGAGATTTTTCAGGATCAACATCCTCTGCAATTACAGTTACTTCTTTACTGTCACTGAGAAATTCACCGTAGAAGTTTTTTAGCACCTGCGGTCCGTGGTATGTGTTTGTTTGAAAAAAATCAAGTATTACAACAACTGGTTCATTGTCAGTCTTGTTGTTTATTTCGTTAATAGGCGTCTGTACCGTGTGTTGTTCATTGCTGCTATTATAACATCCTGCCAATAATGGCAATGCTGCAACAGGAATAACTTTTTCTGCTTTCTTAGCCTTGTATTTTTGTACTGCTAACGTCTTCATTCATCATCGTCCTTTTTCTTTTTACGGCCGTAGAAGCCGCCCTTAACTTCGATGTTTTCTGTACGTGCTCCTGGAGGACACTTAGTAATGGTACCACCTTTTGCTAAGAATTCGTCGATTTGTTCTTTTGATGTATTTTCGTCTTTTGATTGTCTATCCATCATTTAATTAGCGTACTCCACTGTTTGAGTTTTTCTTTTTTATAACTACTTCTAGCGTAAATATGTTTCCATTGTAACACACCATGTTCACAAAGTAAATCAATCATTGCATAAACATCGCCTGCTTCTTCATTAAGTAACTCGAGATGTTTATCCCCTGACGCAGCGTCTAACGATTCATACTTGCGTAGCAGTTTCATACAAACTTGTGTAAGCTCGCTGCTCTCTTCTGATGTAATAGCCATCAACTGTTGAAAGTCGTTGATTGGCGTTTCTAGTTCTGTGTTACTTACCATGTTCTTGCTCCAGTCTATACGAACAATATACATCGTCCCAGATGTAGTATACAGCATATGCTGCCACGCCGCCAAAGATGCTACCACTGAATATAAATCCAGTCATAAAGTCTGCGGCTAGAAATGCTACTGGATAATCATACCATCTAATCATTACCCAACCCAAAGCAAGGCGTAGCAAGTGACATATTGCATTTTCGACCATACTCCTCTGGGCCCATAATAGCAATGTTCATCAGCAAAGGCACACCAACCATAAAAAATGTAATGATTAGCATAGCCCAACCAAGACCTTTTAATGTGCAATAGTTTGTTTGTTCACTCATCTTTGATAGCCTTTCTCAGTTCGTTTCCTTCAAAGTTATCCATCTTTAAAAACTTTTGCAATACTGCATTAGTTGGATCTAGCTGAAACACTTGTTGAGCTAGTTGCTCAATCATGTCATAGTCCATTTGTGTTTTGATATGTTTACCCATTATCGCTTAACTCCTAGTTCTTTGTATGCTATTTGTACTGATTTTGCTTGAAAGTATGCGTCAGCTAGTGCATTGTGTAAATCTGTTTGCATTGTTTTACGAGGATCTCCGTTAGGAAGAACACTAAACAATGTGCGGCTATCCATCACTTGCCAAAAGTTATATGGAATGGATTTTCCTGCACTACGATACATATCTTCGATAATAGTAAGGTCAAAGCCGTAGCCATGTCCCCAAATTTTATCTGCGCCCCAGATCCACTTAGTAAGTTGTTCTAGTGCTTGTTCTACGGTCACTGCGCCTGTTTGATCAAACGCTTCTTCCATGACCTTAGGTTCTTGTTTTGCCCACCAAGCAATAGTATCGTCGCTAGTAGTACGTCCTAAACGATTTTGATCGTCTACACAAATTTTAAGATACAATTCAGAATGTGGTTCGGCGTCTGAGAAGGGATCAAACTTTACAGCGCCCAAACTTAATACCGTACATTGCGGACGAGTATCGAGTGTTTCTAAGTCAATCATTGCATGAGTAGTCATCGTTTTCTATTCTCCTGTCCGATGCCTGAGACGATAAGGAATACATAAAGAATAGGCCAAGCCCATCCTGTTAAGAATCCTGTGATATGTAGTATCATTAGTGCAATGCCAGTTGCACCTGTAGTACCTATGCCACTAGTTTGTGGTACTGGTAATTTCATAAGAAAACTCCTAACAATTTATATACATTATAGCGTATAAACTGCTAGGAGTCAAGTGTTAATTTAGATATTATCTTTAGTGTAGATATTGGATTTAAATCCAGTTGTTAAATCTACTATTTTAAAGTCTGTAAAAAAATCACACACTTTATCGGCTAATATTTTGTGATTTTCTTCTGAAAAATGATTCCATCTTGTATCATTTGTTTTTTTATAAAATACATCACGAGTCTTAATGCTATCAAATTCTGCGTTTGAAACTTCTGTTAACGTTCCTTTAACTCCGTTAATCGGGTGGAATCCAGGTAATATCAACATTTTTACTCCTAATGGTTCTAGGTTTATAGCTGCATGAATAGTTGCCCAAAGAACTGAATCGTATATTGCTCTCGAAGCCATGTCCGAATAGAGATACTTTACGTACTGCTGTACTGCCTTATATTCTTGTTTAGTAATACCGTCTCTGATATTAGCATTTGCAAAATTTGAAAGATGCGGAGATTGCTCAATTAGCCATCTTCTATTTTCACTAGTAAGACAAACAATAATGTAGTCACCTTCTTTGTATTCATTCATTTGATCCATAAATCGATGAAAAATAAATTCATTTGCTGCACCGGCCATAGAGTCATTAATTTGATCTGTTTTACCTGTTAGTTTCTCAGCTACAAGATCAACCCAATTATTTTCCATATGAATAAATTGTGGATAAAAATTTTCAGATTTTCTTAATTCATTAGCATCGTTAACATCATTAAACGTATGACTAAAACTATCTCCAAATACATATAACACTTGATTATTCACATATCTTGTAAATCTGCTTCTTTTACAAACACACCATCAATCATTTTACCTTTACGATCTTTGATATCGTTGTATGCAACTTCTAAACATTCTTCCATAGTTAAACCGTTGCGTTCCATGATGTTTAGCAGTACAACCATGATATCTCCACAATCGTCTCTAATGTCTTTGCCTTTGCAAATGCTGTCACTTAGTTCACCCATTTCCTGGATCAGTTTCATATACTGATCTTTGTCAGTGCTGCCTTCGATGAGATTTCTATCGTAGTGCCAAGCAATAATTTTATCTGCTGTTGTCATTTTTGCCTCTTATGTATTAATAAATGCTGATGGGTCTATAGTTGCATGTTCGCCGTCTGCATATTCTGCACCGATGCTGACGCCTTCTGGTTTCTCTTTTGAGTATGCTAAAATTGACTCAGCTTCAACCATACGTAGCTCTATTTCGCCGTTGCCTTCGTCAATTTTAATTCCACGAGTCCAACGACCGTGTTCTACTAATACCCATTCTCCGATCTCGTATGCGTCTTCGTTGTTAGGTCCTTTACTATGCACCTTGCTCCAACGAGGATAGATACCACGAGTTTCGCCGTCATCGTTTCTGAGAATCAATCCGCTTTTAGTTTTTTGTTCACCAAAATACATAT
>Ga0102945_1000040_pt1 | contig 51423 bp, 113 predicted proteins | sample SalPonred_H2O_MG_FD_78207 | JGI IMG/M metagenome (GOLD analysis project Ga0102945, IMG submission 78207) | Salt pond water microbial communities from South San Francisco under conditions of wetland restoration - Salt Pond MetaG R2_restored_H2O_MG ...
CCCACAAGTTTTTTCAATTGGTTCTTAGAACAATCAAATTGCCCATTAACCCTTTCCGGACTTCCAACAAGGTCAAGTAAATTATTACCCGAACAGAAAAAATTCCCTTTCACTAATTTAGTGCAACCTCTCAGTGAATTCAATTTATTCTGACTACAATAAAAATCCCCACCAAGGCTTACGGGGGATCCCGTGAGGTCGGTAAGATTATTATCATAACATGTGAAATTACCACGAACTTCTTTCGGACCACCTTCAAGTGTTTCCAGGTGATTATGTCCACAATGAAAACTACCATTTATAATCTTAGGAACACCATTAAGTGAGGTTAGCATATTACCCTCGATATTATAATCACCACCAACTTTCTGTGGTCCGAATTCCAAACTTTCAATATTATTCCTATCACATTTAAAATCCCCACCTATCTCATGTGGAAACCCCTCCATAGATTCAAGTTCCAATAAATTAACATCAAAACTCCCCGAAACCTTTCCAAACCGAACGGGTAAACGACCATCTACAAGATCCATTGTTTGGTTACTATGTATAAACGAAATCTCAACATCACCATCAACATCAATGAGACCATCTTCGTTAACAGTATAATTGAATATATTCTGCTCATTACAAAATGTATGTGTAGCAGTTCTCTGAGATTCTGATATAAATTGCCAGTATGTTTTCATATCCTATATTATATATTAGAATTACTGAATGCAAATATGAAAAATTGTTTATTATCAAAATATTACTTATCTTTGCATACAAACACAATATAATGAAGAAAGAACAACTAACTGAAAAAGAAAAACAATCCATCCGAACACTTAACTATGTTGCAACATATGATGGTATTATTGAAAATGAAGAAGATATCAGATATATTCTACAACAAGGGATTGAGAAATACATATCCAAGAAAAGACAGCATCTGGTTTCAATAACAGAAACTGCATACCCAATTCGTATAAAATATTAAAATGTGTCACTATTCATTGCACGACACACTAGTTGAATATGACACAAACAATGTTTATGAGATTGTGTCAATATCACGGGAGTCATGTTGTCTGAAAAAATACGGACTTAATGAAAAAATACGTTTGGTAAGTTCTAAATATTTAGAAGAAAATTTTTATATGAGATACAGTAAAAAAGATCTACGCAGAGTTAGACTACAAAAACTCATTAATAATTAAACATATAGCAATGCCAAAGTTCAAACCAGGGGATTTAATAATTCCAATCGACAGAGGGACAAAATTCGCCTCATCCGATTTCATTGTACTAGATGTTATTGAAGAACGTAGTTGTTATAATGTCCGTGATATCCTCCTCAAAAAAAGGGAAAGAGGCAATTCAATAGAATTATCAATGGATTATATAGACGATATCTATAAATTAGACACAAAGACATACCGGAATAAAGCATTGTCCAAAATTCTAAAATAATACAACACATTCACTCTATAATATATAATGTTATGGAGTATCTTAAAACATTCGAGAACCATCAAAAAACCTACACAGGTGAAGAAGTTTCCGAATATTTCAAATCGATGGGAGAGGGACATTCTTGGGATGATAAACACCACATGAAAAATATGTATAATCGGATACATTCATTCGATTATACATTAGAAAATATATCAATCTCAAATATGTTGAAAGTTGATACATCACTGAATGAATTCATAGAAAGTATCGGTGAAAAAGATGATGATTTTATTGAATATTCAATGGGTGATTGTTATGATTGCCCTATAATTATTGCAGAGTGGAGTGAACAAGAAGGGAAATGTGTAATTGATGGATACCACAGAATTGCAGAACACATAAGAAGAGGAGAAGATATGATAAAAGCATATGTGTATATAAAATAATTTACTTGTTTGGCTGTGGCTGCCTTGTACAAATAAACAAGAGTATTACCCAACGATATTTATATATACCCATATGAAGAAGTACTGGGAGTTCATCAAAGAGCATAAAGAACACAAAGAAGGGAGTGTTGAGTGGTGGTGTTGGTTGCTCCGAATAAATAATTACACTCATAATGAGGATGGTTCGATAGATGTCAATGGTGATGTCGATATATCAAACCAATCACTAAATGAGATACCAATAAAGTTCAACCACGTATCAGGTTCTTTTATTTGTGATAAAAACTACCTTAAAAACCTTGTTAATGCACCAAACACAATAGGTGGGAAATTTTCAGCAACAGTAAACCCATTGACATCTTTATTGGGTGGACCGAAAACGGTTGAGGGTGATTACTTTATCGGTGGAGGGGTTTGTAGACTGGAATCTCTTGAGCATTCTCCCGAATGGATTGGCAGGGATTATAATATAACTGACACAAATATAACCACACTAAAGGGTTGCCCTGAAAAAATTGGGAGAAATTTTTACTGCAGTTCAAATGACTTAGGAACCCTTGACGGTGCTCCAAAGATAATAAAGGGCGATTTTTACTGCAATTACTGTGAATTGGAAACACTCGTGGGTGGACCAGAAGAAGTGAGTGGTAGTTTTCTTTGCAAATCAAACAAACTAAGGACTCTCGATGGTGCACCAAAACACATTGGGAAAAGTTTCATGTGTTCTAAGAATTATTTAGAAAATTTAAAAGGTAGCCCTGAACACATAGGGTTGAATTTTATATGTAATAATAACAAACTTACTTCTTTGGAAGGTTCTCCACATAGAATAGGGGGACAGTTTTCTTGTTCATTCAACCGTGACCTATCAACACTTCTTGGTAGCCCAAGAGTAGTGGGGGGTGCATTTTTATGTGAGAACACCAACTTGAAAACTCTCGAACATGGTCCAGAAAGAGTTGGTGAGGACTATGTTGTAAATAACAATAGTCTGGTAGGTTTAAATGGATTTCCATACTATTTTAATTTCGATAAGGGTTTTTTCTTTGTAGCAAATAACCCAGTATATGAAGTATATCGATTGATACCAATACCCAAAGCAATAGAATTCATAAATGATTACGGATTGATCAATATTGAGGACATGGAGGTATCATATACCATACTAGAAGAAATATGGGATCAATTGGACATAGGTCATCGAAGTATTGAAACCGTGGAATCCAAATTGAGTTTTTATACCTTAGTGGATTAACTAACACCAACCGTTCAAAATATAATCGATACTTTTATCTCTATGTTCTTTTATATCGATAAAGAACTTATCCGCAGACAATTCAGAATCACTGATCAATTGAAGCAAACTAACTTCCCCATTATCATCAATTATACGTACCCAATTCTCCCTTTGATTGACATCAATAACCTCATACAACGTGCCCACTTGGAAACTGCCATATCTATAAGATGTAAAAGGGAAAGAAACGGATGCCACACAAAAAACTTTATCACCTTTACCCAAATTTAACATATTGTATATTTTGTGTTTAATTAGTGACTCCGGTAGGACTCGAACCTACAACCTATGCATTAGAAGTGCATTGCTCTATCCAGTTGAGCTACGGAGCCAATATATTCAATAACTTGAAGTTACGGGTCTTCTGTTGGTTTATACGAAAATTCTTATGAAATGTTTCGTAGTGATATGCTTTGAACCTAAATAAAGAAGATAAAGAATCATCCACCTCCTCTGTAATATAAAGTGGTGATGGTGAATCTTCATCATATACACAAGTTATTATAACCGTGGGGAATCCATCATCCTCTTTACCAGGAATAGGTTCAACAATATCACCTTTTTTAAAAATAAGTTTATCCAAAACCTTTAAGTAATTCTATTAAGTCGATTCTCTCTGGTAATGCATATAACACCAAAAACAATATAAATATATAAATAATCACCAAAACCGGTGATAATCCAATTAGAGTGTTGTAAGAAAATATTAATGAAAATGGAAACAAAAACTCAGAGAGTGCTAAATAAGATAAGAGATTAAACAAAACCATAAACGCTAAAACAACACAATACAGGAATAAGAATACAATTATTGAATCCAAAATTATGAAGAATATTCTCCCAACCCATTTCATTATTGTAAATGTATTTATCTCCATATTAATATATCACTTATAAAATTATATAAAAATTTCGAACTATACAAGCAACTCACCTAATTTATATTTCCGGGTATGTTTAGTTAAGTTTAAAATAGCCTCACTACCCACACATTCATTCCATTCTTCTGAAAGGTTTCTTTCAATACTTTCACATATGTCAATAAAAATACCATTACCATATGAAATGAATTCCCCAACATTCATATACTCAGCATATGAATTAAACACACCGACTTCTGCAAAATAAATATGTTTATCATCGGTAACATAACTGAGGATCAATTTCCCATCACCATATAACACCAATGGTATTACGAGAGCACCTCCCGGCTTTTTATAAACACGACCGATCAATCCCATTTCACATCTTTTGGGTGCTTGTGCCAAAAAGAGACATCTGCTCCTTTTGGTCTATATTTTAGGATAAGTTCATAATCACCGAACTCTTCAACGTCCCACTCCAAAATATCAAATTCGGTGTAGCCACTTACCTCCTTTACATTGCCCAAGTCAATATATTTACCTATATTGGATATGAATTCATCATAATACCTATCCATCAGTGGTCGCTTTTCGATTGCTATTTTCACCAAAGTTGAAGCTGTTATACTACTATTCTCTTTACTTATCTTTTTGGAATTATGTACTGCCACAATACTATGCGAACGCAAAATATTATCTATTCCCTTTCTAATACCCAAATATGTTTCGAAAGGAGAACGCACTTCATCCAATTCCATAACCTCTTTTACTTTATCATCTAATGTCATTATAATTTATTTTTATTCATTTAACATTTTTCCTAAAAAAGACTCTCTATGTCTTTTCATAACCCTTCTCCGTATATTGGATACGTGTCTATTACTTATACGATGCACTTGGGAATCTAATGCAATAAGACCATCTCCCAACCGTTTGACATCCAACCATATCATCAAGACATCTACCGATGCAAAAGAATTCCCATCCATTGGAACCATTGACCATTGATACCCCAACCGGTTGAAAGCCTTACGGTTTAAAGGCACTATACCAGCATCTAGTTCCGTTTTGTGACGACCCATATAATATAAGGTATCATATTGATCAAGTGCAAATTTATATATCATTTATATCTAGTATTTAATGCACAAATATAACTATTTTATTTTAAATGAAAGAATGTGAATAATTATTTCAAGTTTAAAAAATATTATTACCTTTGTACAAAATGCTTTAAAGATGAGTTATTTTGATGATTACGTAATTGATGGAGAAATATGGGACACACGCGGTGGGATTACTTACCGTTGGGTTAGATACGATATCGAAGATGGTGAGGTTTATTTCTACGAATCATTTACAGGAATGGACACAGAGGCAGAAGAAAGGATAACCGACCAAGAAGAAATTGAAGAACTGATGTGTGATAAGATACGAAAACAAATAAGAAATTCGAAACTTGGGAACATACTTAAATAATTTTTTGTATATTTGTTGTTATGAAATTCAACCGAGAGCAGGTTGAACAATATAATAACATAGTAAACGTTTAACTAAATCAATAATCAATAATCAAAAACAATAATTAAAATGGATATTTCAAAAGAAAACTTAGAAAGACTTAAATCTCTTAACGAAGATGAAAGAAAAAAAGAACTTCTTGATATCATCGACAACCACTACAGTGAGTTTGGTGAAGAAGAATATACTTGGCTAAAAGAGAACTTCCGATCGGAACTCCAAGCAATTCAAGAAGAAGAAGCTTCAGAAGAAGCATAAATATCAATGGGCGAGTCAGATTATAAAATCTGACTTGCCCGATTGGATAAAACTCGGAATGGGAAACGTTAAGTTGTCAAAGACACAGATTGAAGCACTTCATTACATAAATGATAATGATGGTTTATATTATGGTAACACGGCAATACACGGCAATACGGTAAATTCATTACACGAGCACGGTCTATTGAAGATATCAAATTATGCAAACTGTATTATGTATGAGATAACAGATTATGGTTTAGACCAATTAAAAAAAAAACCATAAATGATAATCTCAATCAATATAAACACATACACCCATAAAATCAGTCACACCACAACACACAAAGATTTTGAGGATTATTATTCAAAAAATAATAGCTTCGGACCAAAATCGGAGTTAAGACATTTTATAGTAAATGAACATTATTGGTGGGGTCCTACTGATACTAGTATAATAAATTTCACATTTGATATGCAATATCCACAAGTTATCGATGGATTTATTAAAGATATACAATCAATTGATATCTTCAATGACCTAATACAGAAGGCGATACGGAATCACAAACTCCAAATGATCTTCGAAGGCTAAACACACACACCCTCACATTTTTATTTCTGGTAAAAAGTTCTTATATTTGGTTTACAAACAAATAACCAAATGGCAAAAAAAATCAAAAAAACATTAAAGATAATTCGGTGGTTGATATTCATAACATCAACAGTATCCGTTATCAATTCCGTAGTGGCAACCTATATGACAGGGGTATATAGCCAATGGACTATGGTTTCTTCTTGGGTAATGTTTGCAATATTTATGATTGCATTTGTTATGGGGATGGTAAGTTTGGTTGTTGATAAATACGATAGGTGATACTAAGAAACCCCCATCCTGTGTAACTTTATGTTTCTAACCATTGACGGTTCTATACGCATTGATTTTTTTTCGATAACCTCCTCAAGTACATATAAACCAACTGTTTTGAGTGCTTCAATGGTAGTCAATATAATTTGTGATCTGTTTTCTTTTCTACAATCTTTACCCAAACATTCAATCCAGTGGCCTGGATTTTGTTTATAATCGGTTTTTTCAGAAACCGACCAGTAGATGTCAGTTCCCATGGCAAGACCCTCAATCACGCCATCATCAATGATTCCATTATTCGAAATAGTTGATTCAAGTGTCTCGAAATACCCAAAGACCGACCTGAGTATCCATACCTCATCGATTAGGTATTTCGTGTCAACTTTTTTAATTTTATCCTTATGGAAATTCAACATATAAGTACTTATGTATTGTGTGGTCAAATGTTCCAATGGAACATCAAACTCTTTACCCACATTTGACATATCTGTTCTACTACCAAATACACCAACCATCAACAATGTTTTGTGTGTTGCGGTTTCTTTTCCGGTCTCCCTACCAATATGATTGGAATATTCTTCAAAATTTTCAGGGGGGTATAACAACCATTCTTTTTTAGGTAAATTCATTTCAATATATTTTTAATGTAATTATTTCCATGTTCTCTTAGATTCCCATTAAGATTGAACTTGCTTAATAATGCTCATTGGATCGATGGAAACTCTTTCGTGTGCAGTTTCCCTTTTATACACAGAATAGTGTAGATGTGGTCCAGTTGTTCTGCCGGTGTTTCCCGAATATCCTATAGTATCACCTTTACTAACTTCCAATCGGAAAACTCTTTCAGACAAATGTCCATATGCCACCCAATAATCATCATTTACAAGTATAATCATCTTTGCCCCATGTTTATCCATATACCCTCTCATATCACCGTCCATGGTTGCAACAACAGGAGTTCCGATAGGACATCTATAATCGACACCATCGTGAAATCTTCCCCGTTTGAACGTAATTGGATCTGTCCTATACCCATACTCAGAGGTGATATGGCGATGTTCTCCCATTGGATATATATCAGGTACATAACGTTCAAGTTCTATCCTTACATCGGATTCTATGGACTTCCCCAACGTAATTAGTTCCGGCACATTACACACATCAACCGGTTCAATTACCAAAGACATAACTGATATCGTGAAATATATTAAGAAAGTCAATATTATTTTAATGGTATTGGGAATAATCATTTTACAATATCTTACCTAGTTTGAAATTTCTTTTTTCCACATCAGTTATATTGAACCTAGAAATAGAATAAACTGACTCAGCACCAATATCATTCAGAACAGTTATTATCTTCTCACCACTCTTGGGTAATTTTACCACTTTGTAATATTCACCAATTTGTAAATAAGTACACCAATCATCATCCTTACACTCTACCATTATATCACTCACCATTGTGTAATAATTTATTAAGTTTTTCTTTTCGAATTTCCTCAAGTGTTCCAATGTCATTCACATTGGCAACATGGTTACTAAGCCCATCTATATAAATATTAACCAAGCCACCAATGACCAACCCATTTATAGAACACTTGCTTCCTTTGGGTAGAACCAAGTCCCCCAACAATTGAATGCTCCGCAAGGTATATCGTTCCCCCATGTTTACAAATATACTTAATTTTAAATTACTACAATACAATAAATTAAAATGTTTATCGTTTTCTGTCCGATTTTTTACTTGCACCGGTTCCCCATAATATACTGGACAACTTTCGCCTTCTTGATTCATCCAGTGTTTCGAAGTATTCAGAAGAATATTGACACACTTCGACTTCTGACTGAGTGTCATTCTGTACATCATACAATAATAAACCATTCCGATCTATTGTACCCAATATATCATAATATTTACCTGGTGTTATTCTATACCCCTTTCTAGTACACTTAAGTTTCACTTATGTTATATGAATCATGTTCTGATATGTTTATATAAAAAGAGGTCGGAATAAGCATCCCGACCTCCAAACAAACAAAAAGGGGTGAGAACCACCCCACAAACATGTACCAAAGATATGAATTATTTTTTACCCGACAATAAATATCTTAATTTTTTTCTCCTAGCAACTTTTTTCGAGTCGAAAACGTTCTTTGGAAACCACTCAATATCTTCAAAATCATCACGTATTAGATAATCATTCATAGTCTGTGAGATTATTTTATACTCTGCACCCTCAGTTAATCCAAACAAAGATTCAGTGGGAACTATAATATCACCCGCCTGAATTGTATATTTACCCTTATTCATGACCTAATAAGTTTTCCAATTTTTTAGAACGCCATTGTTTACAAGTGCAGAATCTCCAAGCCATAAAAGCATGCACCTGCCCACTATCACCACGGATATAATAAATCTCACCATTACTTGAAGCAATAGAATATCTTTTACCGATTGTCAATATTTTTTCATGACTTGAGTTGTCACAACAGACCAATTCAGTAGTTTCATTCATATAACAAATATATGAAACATTTTAAATGAAACCTAATAACAGTTATGTTTATATATACTCCATCATGTGGATACATAGTTATAGGGGATTTAATGAATCGAAATCTGTTGGTAGATTATATCATATACTGAACTTCGGTAAATTGAAATATGTAATAGAAAATAATCACCTAAAACCCGGACAAGCAAGTAATAGAGGAAACATCTCCACTACTAGGAACAAAATGATGAATTCATATATTGGTGATGGGCCGGCAACCTTTTTCAAATTGGAACTTGATGGTGATAAACTATCTGAAAAATATAAGATAAGACCGGTTTCGTATATATCACACACAAATGTTAGATTCGAAGAATATGAAGAACTGATAATAACCAATGGGAAGCCAATCGAGAACTTAGATGATTATGTAACCAAGCTCATCATTTTAAAAGACAGAATAGAAAAGGCACGAATAAGTTATAGACCAGATGACTCACCAAGTGATTTTTTCACAACTGCAAATAATAGGTTGGGGACAATTAAAGAAATGATAAGCCTAATAAAAGAAAAATCAGATTATGAGATATGGACACAGCAGGGGTCTGTTATCAAGAAAGATGATGAATACATTCAATCACTATTAGATGAAGAATTATATGATGTCAAATTCAAATATGATGTTTGGCACAGGGGCGATCTCCCACATAGAAAATATGATTTTGGTGTGGAAGATGTGTTGATAGACAGTGAGGGAAGATTACATTACAATTGGAGTGTTGGTGATATTTATGACATTGAAACACCTGGTATAAAATGGGATGATATTGATTTTGATTCAAAGGCCATAAAATACAAAGGAAGTGAATTTAAACCATACCTTATAAAGTTCAGAATTATGAAAGATGGCTCATATTATTTAGAGGATGTCAAACCAATTGACTGGCTTAAAAAGAGTGATATTTTTTAACATACCACATAGGCGTTACTGATCACGTTAGTAATTGACCCATTTTATAATTTCGTACCCAACGTTTAATATCACTATCATTCAAATGATTCAAAAGGAAATCATTTGAGAATAACACCACGTGGATATCACTATCTACATACAATTCTATATTCTCAGACATCTCAAATCGTTTCACTTGGTAGTCAATTAATGATATATCCAGGACTTTTAATTTTTATAAGTTCTTTCTTACCTTTGTGTTTAGAATATCGTATTAACCAATCAACCTTCATTTAGTAGTTTTCCCAATTTATAATTACGTATCCCCGAAAAAATAACATCACAATATTTTCTATTTGGCTGACCACCTAACATGAATTTATTCAAGTTTTTAATATTAAAAGTTACAACCTCTTGATATGTATCAACACTGATCTCATAATTACCATAGATAATTGCATCAGATGATAGTTCTTCCAAACACACACTTATTACCACATCTTCAATATAATCATATTTAACTCGATAAACTTCCATATTATCAGTTCAGTATCTGCTCGATCATTTTAGTTCTCCTTTCACTGATAGGAATAACATATACATCGGGTATGTATTCGTTTTGATCATTTTCACACACATATCCACCAAGGTGGTTGGCTATATGATATATGATATTTATAGAATCCCCAAAGCACCCAATGGATATAGTAACATTATCTTTCCGTATCATATTATAAGTCCCCCAATTATGTTCCCCATAATTATTTGGACTGAAGGAAATTTGTCTATACCCATCTGATTTACAAAAAAATCCAATAATATACCATGATGGTGCATCTTCAGGTATACCAATAACATCAATATTAGAATACTTACAACCAATTATATCAGTCAGATTCTCCAAGGTAATATCTCGATCTGTATAAAATTTAGTTCTTGCTGACATTGGAATTATTTGTAACAAATATACAAAAATAAATCAACACACGAAACTAATCACCAAGTATCTTTTTAAGTTTTTTATTGCGATACCATGCCTTATCAAATTTAACATCTTGTGTTGGGAAATAAACTCTAACGTTTTTGTCCTTTGGGTTGTTTTGAACCGGTACTGAACTCATACTAGAATCCAAATACTCAGTTATTGGTATTTCAACCAAATAATAGTTCTTCTGTTTGCTACCATTTATAGCACCACTCTGTTGTTTATGCTTTACAACAACACCCTTTAAATTGACCTGTCTACCATCGTAATCAGTATCTGTAACGATAACTCTTGTCTTCGTAAAAAGTGGTAATTTTGCTTTATAATTTCCCAATGTTATTTAATATATTTCTGATTTTTAGGTTTCTTCTATGACTTTTCAACTCTTTCCATTTCCCCAATCCCCTTTCTATTTCCATTTCCCATTTTACATCACACCGCCCGACCGGACTTTCAAACTCAAAATAATGACCGGGGTCATCATCGTGTTTCAATTTCGCCTTAGAAATCCTCACCATTGGTGGGTGGTTTAGAAGTGGTGTGTGGTGAGGTTTTGAAAAATTAAAATAGAAATTTATATGAAACGTTGGGTTGTCAGAATAAACCAAATGCACATTATAAGTATATGAACTCACATGTCTAACATATACTTGTTCTTCCTTATACGGCCATTTATTAACTAACCACCTATGTATTTTATATGGGAAGAATTTCCAAAATGTTCGAAGGCCTTGTGATTGGGACTTTACTCTAATAGGCGTTATTTCAAGACCCCAATATAGATACATGTATTTCAACATATATTGAATTTCCATTGGAAGGTGGGTAATGTATTGGAATGTATTATTTTCCATACAGCAACTTATTCAATTTTTTCACCCGGTCCAACCTCTTATCATTAATATCCTTTTCACATATCGGAGAGACATAATATATATGATCATCTACTTCATATTTCACTGAATATGTTACATCACCGTTAGTATCATCAATAGATACTATCACTACCTCCTCAACTTCTCTGTTCATGTAATAGATTCCATTAACATTTACCACTTCTCCCAATTTGAATTTAGGGAATGGACCAAACAAAGATTTCCAAATTTTCGATAATGACTTCATAATTATTATAGTATTTTATCTAATTTACATTTTCTCAATTTCTGCTTAACCTCACTAATAAATGCATCGGAATACTCACCTAATTCAGTAATTACCAAATATCTAAAAGGCGTGAGATATTCACGAGAATCCCAATTACTATACACTCCGAGAAAATTTACTAACTCGTTTTTATTAACTTCTCCAATAAGGTATTTTTCGAAAACATCAGATAAATCACTATGTTCAGCAAAAATCACACGATCATTTTGATCAAGTTCAACAAAAATAACGAAATTGGACATATACAAATATATAAAATTATTCCGAAAGTAGGTTCAACAGTATCACTTTCCTCTTTATATCTTTATTTGATTCTTTATCTATATCATACAATGTACCATACAGACCATATTTTGACTTACCGGTTAACAAGAGTCTATCTACCGATTTAATATCATCCGGACGGGGTTTTATATTTGGGGAATTGTACACCTTCTCCAAAACTTTCCACATATAAGGAAGAATTTCTGTTGGAAGGCATGTATATGACCGTTTAGTTGTAAAATCACCCCAATCAAATACATAATGAAAATCACCTCTTTCGTCTTCAAAGTAAATTCTACCCATCATTTTTCCAATAACTTTTTAAGTTTAATATTTCTATTCTTCTTTATATCCAAAAACACATCATACGGTGATACTTTGTTTAAACAAACATTACCACCACCGTAACTCAATTCTCGATCAACAATAAGGATACCACCTTCATATCCCATAACAACCAAATCACTCGGTGTGTATTTTACTAAAGTAGTCTTCGAAGTATCTGGGGGGAAAATATTAACAACTGAGCCAATTGGAAATACAAATTTTAAAAGACCATCCGACCCATTAACACCATTTAAATATGTCATATTCCCCTCTTTAACGATATACTTTTTATCCACAACTCCTTTCATAACATTTCTACCTTGTAAAACTTTCAAGTTCTATATAATGTGTAAAATCCACACCCCACCCCTTGGCAGATGTTACAAATCGATTTTCTCGTTTTATTCTATAACCAATTACTTTAACCTCTTCATTGGTAAGTGTACATGTTCCACTTAATAATACCTCTTTACGATTGGTGGGGTATTTCTTATTTATCTTTTTCATTTTCATGACCTAATTCAATAACTCTTTTATTTTTTCATTTCTGTAAATAGCTATGTACTTTTCTCTCAAAGAATTTTCGGATGTGAAAGCCTCTATATCAAATTCATCATTAACATTACCAGTATCCAAATAAATAGATATCCCTTTTAGATAACCACATAACATTGGGTTTATTTTTCCTACATTTTCAGTATGTGAAAAACTATCATAACACATCAAAAAATCATATATTCCACTACCAACTAAAACAAAATCTTGACAATTACCATAATCATATCTAACCTTATTTGTACACAACATGACATTTCCAACTATTTTTCTAGTAATGTCCAAACTTGAAAGCATTGGATTAGCACGCATTTGATTTATATTTAACTTGATCAAACACATAATATTATTTTCCTAATACACCTTCCAATGTTTCATTTCTTTTTCTTTCAATATACTCGTGTAGCCTTCTACTGTGTATAATGATGGTTTCTGTCATACATTCCGGTTCATTTTTTTCATCTGACCACAAGGATGTCAATGTTCGGTGTATGTATTCGTATTTTACTTTATAAACAGAAACACCAAAATGATCAGGTACTGGTAATACATCAATAATTCGAGCTAATTCGATACCGAACCCAGTGTTTATTTCATCCTCAATAAAACATTTTATGTGATCATTCAACGTCATCCGATACCTTATATCTATAATTATCAGTTTTGTGCCGGTATATTGCTATTCCTTCTTTTGTATTCAGAGTATCTAAATCCAACTCAGAATAACAATCAACTGCAACTTGACGGTTACCTGGCTTAATTACAAAATGATTATCTGAGTTAACCTCATAATAATCTTTCTGATCGTTCAATATCTTCATCTCATCAATGTTATATATGAATGTTGGATGATCAACAATGCTAACTTTATCGAAATCCAACCCCTCATATTTCTCTCTGACCTCATCATCGGTCATCATTTGGTAATTGGGGCTTTGTTTATTGTGATACTCAATTTTCTCCTCCGGTGTACCAGATTCCATTATCTTGATTCTCTCTGACTTGTCTCTCTCTTCTTTATGACTTCTCCTCACCTCTATTCTGAAATCTTTACTCAAAATATACATGATAAATTTCATAGGTTTCTCACAACCTATCAGGTGAAGGAAAAAGATATAGAAAATATTAATCCAATAAACCAAATTACACTAAGAACTGAATAAAAAAAAAAACACATCCATATTATTTATTATTTTTAAGTTATATTACCAATTCCTATATAAGTTGCGATAGGTGTGTTGAATGCATACTCATCGAATTCCCAATTCATGCAACAATTTTGGTTGGAATGGTGGTAACGAACTCATAATTATGTCGAACTTTATCCCAAATTTTTTTGTAAAAAAATAGTATATTATCATTTCGGTCACTTCAATGGAGAGATTGTGCCTATATAGTTTTAACCAAACTCTGGTATGGGAGACATATAAAACATCAGAACTATCCAAGTACATAAGTATATCATTATCACCATCGATCCAAAACTTAGTTGGAACCATATTAGGAGTACTTGCACTATATTCTTTTAAAGTTGCCGAATTTATTTCATCAATAACACCACGAACCACCGAATATTCAATATGCTCACTAAATGGCCAAGGAAGACCAATACTGAATAATTTCAGTTGTCTTAATACCTTCTTTTCAAGCATTCCATCACTCATATGTAAATGGGTTTCCAAAATAATGTGTTACTTGCTTAGTTTAAGCACATGTGTTCTTGTTGTGTCAGTAAATTTCTGTTTGGTTTTTAAAAAATATTCACCCATTGGATCCGACCTCTCAATTTCCATATAGATAATATCATCAAACTCATCATAAATAACAATAGATGTTCTTGAATCACTATCATATACTGTATTGATGATTTCCACCCTATACTGATCAACACCATCATATATACGAGCATCAAATGTTTTACGTTCTCCAAAAAAATTCACCACAGATTCATCCATGAATACGATAGAATTTTCCGGATATACATATTGGAACAGAAAATTTTCATTTGTATTGTTGGATAATAATAAAACAGTGAAAACAAGTGTAGAAAATGCCAATGGCATAATACCAAATAGATTGAGTAATAATACCCTATCCATAGATGTCTCGATAGGTCTTTTAAGGTACTTTACCCACACAATACCCAAAACAACAATTGTTAGTATGAATACAATAATAAATATTTTATACAACATGCTTTTTAATTTTAAACAAATATACAGAAAAACTTTCACATAAAAAATAATATACACAATATGGAGGAAAAGATTTTATTCAACACACTAAAGGCAATCGGTTCTGGCAAAGAATATGATACTGCACCTGATAAGGAATATTTAAAATCCCTTGAACGTATAGGCATGATAAACATGGGATGGGATAATAAATTGACCAATTTAGGAAAAAGTACACTGGGAAGCCTTCGACACAAACTGGAAAAGTGGTGATTATTTTCTGATATCAACCAACCAATCCATTTGATCCTCATGTATCAACAGACACGGACTTGATATAAAGAATTCGAAACCGTGTTCCAAAGATTCCGAAAACATCGTATTTGCTCTCATTCTTTTCTTTCCCCTTTCATATTTCTTTCGTATTTCAGGAATTGGAACTTTAAAGTTTTTGGTATATTCTACCTTAGTGAATAACCCATTTGGTAAATTATTATAAGCCTTTGCAAAGGGAACATCCAATTTTGTCAATAACTCTAAATCTACAACAGGGGAAATGACCATTGGTGAATTATCATATGGTATTATATTATAAACATTGCCTCCCACATTAGCACCAAGCATAGATGTTGCACGTTTCATGCCGTTTTCAGTTCCACCACAAAGTCCTATCAACGATTTATTTCTAATGACTGGATAATTGATTGGATCTTTCTCTAATTCGTCAAACCACTTTTGAAAAGAAATTCCTTTTTTTCTCTTTTCAATGGCACTGAAATGTCCAAAATCATAATCAATTCGACTATTACCTCGCCACAATTGGTCATTTTTAGGACTCCAATTCTTACAATGTTTTTTTAAAATGTCAAGAAATTCATCCTTATCAATTTTCCGAGTTCGGGTTTTCTTGACATATTCGGTATATTCCAAAATGTGTAACACACCAGTATATATTAACTTTGGCTATTTGGATTTCTTTCTACGAGAATCTGCGGATCGCACAGTTTTTATAACAGATGGGTCATCTTTTTTTGGAGTGAGGAATTCGATATATTCCAATTTCTTGTCAGGGTATACCCTAACAACAGTTTCAAGTGGGGTCAATGTTCTATCTGTCCGAGGTGGTGCGACTTTCACCAATTTTGATATGTCCATGCCTTCTGATATACCATCAGAACAAGTCAAAAAACAAGGAACACATCTATCCTCAAGTGACATCATTTGTTTAACGTAACCCATTGGTTTTAGATCTTTATAAAAATCTACACCAATGGTCATTGACAATCTTGAATCTCGATGGGTATAATACTTCAACCACTTTAACTCATGTTCCACTAGTTCATATAATTCTTCTTCTGTCAATTCAAATTATTTATTTGTTCATCAATGTGTTTCAATTGGTTGGGGGTATACGTAATCATCCATGAGATTGCTCTTAATTTTAATGTTTTTATATACCGTTGTTCCCAAACGGTCTTTTTTAACAGAAACATATACTTCAAGTGGATTACCCACATCATAAATAAGTTCATTTGTATAATCTAATCGGAGTAATTTATACCCATCAGCACGTAGTAAAAGAAACTGGTCTGTTTCTTCTATTGTGTATTCATCTTGAAATTTCTCAGTAATGGGGTTTATATTAGTGATATCAACAATAAGTATTACCCCAAGTGTTACCATAACAATACCGACAATTATACGAATGTGTTTAGCCGTACATAATGTATGTATAAGAAGTATAGGTATGCCTAAAAAGGTTAAAAAAATTCCCACACCAAATTGATACCCAATTAATCCCAAGTCTGTGAACAAAAACGGAATGATAAAAGACAATACCGGATAAAGTATCAATACGAAATATTTATTTAAAAAAGTTTTTATTCTCTCCATTTTAATATAGTTTTAAGTTGTTTGTTATTTTATCTATTTTACTTGATTCGTGTGGACCTATTGCCAAACACGTTCGGGTAGTTTCTCCATTGAATTCAGTAAGACCGGCATCTTGTACAAGATGTACTCGAAGTCCAGAATCTTTTGCCTTCTTATAAATATCCATAAGTTCTTCTTCAGAATTGACTCCAAGTGCTATCTTGGATTGAAGTCCATCAGTTAACCAAGACACGATCTCAGAATCAGATGTGGTAAATGTAAATGTTTTACCATCTTCAGAAAATTTACCATCATTGACCATAAACCCATTTGATGAATGTCCGACCTGTGCAAATAATTTACCAGTTCTAACTTTATGACCCTGAGAATTTTTCAGGTCTTTTCTAACTACAAGTACTAATTTGGTTTTCATAATAATAAACAAATTTAAGAATTTATATTATATAAAACAAATGAAGTTGGATTTACACGGAACATATCACAATGATGTAAGAAAGAAAGTTGATGATTTCTTATGGGAGTGTATGAACAAAGACCTTCTAATAGAAGCAGATATTGTGACCGGTAATTCTAAACGGATGAAAGAGATTGTAGTTGATATCATAGAGGAATATGGGTTCAATTATATTGAAGGCAATCCATGGAATAGTGGATTTATTCGGGTTTGCTTTCTTCGATGAGAATGTTATCTATAACTTCATTCCTTCTACATTTCAAACAAATAAATTTAACGTCATTATCTAATTTCTTTTCCTCTCCACAATTTTCACAATAAACATATTGTGAAAATTTCTCAAATTCCTTCATGTATTTCATCATCCAAGTATTTCTTTTATTTTTACACCACGTTCTATTTGTTTTATATCATTGGGTGTTATTAATTCCACACGTTTCCCAAAGTGTCTGAATATCACTTGCTTAAATGCAAAATCACCAACGCCCCTCATATCCTCAAATTGTTTTCTATCATACGTGTTCATTTTCATCCAATTAACACAATCTGATGGAGAAAGGATATTAACAAATCTAGTGATCATCAATTCCCATTCATGGTCTACGGAATCCTGTTCATGAAATTTGTGTTCACAGAAAGAACACACATATAATTCCCCACTTTCATCAATTCCTATAATGTCCTCTGTTGCTTCACAGTTCTTGCAATTGCATTGATTACTCTCACCACAAACAGGACATAATATAATAGCCACCATATGAGTTATACTATGAGGGTTTAAAAGTTTAAGAAAATAGAATGGTAAATAAAATAATTATTGATACGATGGAATCCAACTTATTTATAATTGACTGCGTTTTAACGGGTTTATTTCGGGCGATAAGTTTTGGAACACCAACAAAGATCAATAAAAGAAATAATGCAAACTGATCTGTTAGTATCATACCACAAAATGCCCATATGGAATAACCAAAACTAACGAATAAGAAACATATTCCAGAAACTCCGAATAGTAAGGCTACATTGGGCGGTGAATTTTTAGCATCAAGTCCTTTAAGATCCTGTATAAATTTATCGTGAATTCCCAAAGCACCAAGTACTTCCCATAAGATGAACAGTGGTAAAAGTGTGTATATTAATTCCATATATTAAAAGTACTTAAAATATCACATACTACCAAACATCATCGTGAAGTTGGTTACATTTATACCACGTTCGTTCAGCCATATCTTCATAAAACGGAAAACTTCATTCTGATTCATTTGGAGGTGGTTGGTCATCTCACCTAAAAGAACCTGGTCGATTGCCAATTGGTCTTCCTGAATACTCAACATCGGATCCATGTCAGAATTAACAAACACTGTCCTTGGAACTTGTTTTCCGAATGAATTATACATATCCTCGTGTTTCGTAAGAGTTTTAAGATAACCATCCAATAGATCATCTTGTAATAGGTTGGGTTTGAGTGATAATTGGTTAAGTATATTCATTTCAAAATCACTTTTCTCACCCTTCTTATCAAGGATGTTATCTACAAAATTCTCAAATTTCTTATGTATTGACATCTTTATTCTTTTATTTATTTACATTCGGTTTATTTCTGTGGTTTTGAAATTATCCAAACAATCAACGATTTTTGATATATGAACAGTACAACTAAACTCTCCAAAATAATCTTCCGAACCCGTAATTACAAATTCCATAAGACACCTTTTCCGAAATTCATCTTCTTTTCGAAGACTTAACTGTTCACCGAATTTTGGTTTCATCACTTCGTTCCATAAAATAGGCAACTCTCCTATTTCATTCAGATATCCTTCATTTACCAACTCATTCTTCAAAGATATGTAATATGGTGGTTCTGGGTCACTTGCATCAGCAATGATATCTAAAAGAAGTACATCATCGTGAAACAACACCCATTTCCTATCAATCTCCTCTATCCATTCGGGCAATTCTTCAAAACTATAGTTATTATCATAAACACAATTTTTTGTTATGTTATGTATTAATGTTTTGGATTTTCTATTACGTATAACAGAATTCTTAGGCTTCACTAAGATGTCTACTAATACTAATGCCATGTTTCGAGTACTTTAAGTTTTAACATTCTATCAAATTGTAGATATTCATCCCTAAGGCTTTTTATTTGTTGCTCATTATGAATATTATATATGGACATACCATCAATTGGCTTTAGACCAAGTAACTCTAATTTCTCTTTAAATATATGAGTATAATTTATATAGGTTGATTTATTCACTAAAAAGTTATTAATGTTTTTGGCAGTCATATTTTTTTTCACAAACCGTTTGATAAATCTTCTTCCGGTTTTCTGACTCAACTTAATATAGGTTGCATAATCAACTTCATCAATATCAAAGACATGTATTAATACCTCGTATTTAAGCGGCATTTTCTGTACTTATTTCTATAAAATATGATGTATATGCACTCTTACCTTCAAGTTCGGTAATAGTATCGACTACACAGTGTCCGGAAACACACTCAACTAATTTCTTCTTTATAACTTCTCCATTATTGTATTTTGGATCACCACCCACATTTAACCAAATTTGGTATTTGATATTGGTCGGGGTTATGGAAGTTCTATGAATATGTAACAAACTAAGGTCAAGTCTGAGACTGTCCAAATGTATCATAAATGTATATCCATTAATGTCCAGTGGGGTTGGATCACATTCACCCAACCATTCAACAAGAGTTTTTTCAGAATACACATCCGGTGAATAACCATCATTTTTAATAACCAATGGGCGGTCACTCAAACCAATAGTTGGTGAATCTGAAAGATATTTGAATATGATAAATCCAAAAATAGTTATCACAGATAAATATGAAAGGTATGTTGATATAGGATCACCAAGGGAAATAAAGAACATTATCAACACAGAGAAAGATATGAATGAGTAAATAACGCCCCAAATCGTGAGTTTTCCATCCACATTAAAAAGTAACCTACCGAATTTCTGCAATTCCTTCATTCCACAAATATAACAATAATTTTAATATATAATGAATGAAACTAATTAAAAATTTTCAAGAATTCAATTTAAATGAAGGCTTATTAAGATCATATCCTATTGAAGATATCATGGCTTATGTGAATCGGAAAGGTATAGAAGAAGAATATTATAGAGGTGGTTCAGATGAGTTCAAACTTGATATCGTAGTTAAATACCATGGGGTATATAACCAGTTAGTAAATACTATCATTAATATGTTCGGGTGGTATGCTTATGGATACTACGAAGATTTCGAAGGGAGAACAACAGATAAAGAAATGGTTGATACAATGATAGAAGACGTTGATTGGGGAGTGGGAGAGGCCATAAAAGATGGTGCAGAAGAAGATTATGGGATTTGTACATTGATTTTTAAACCAAGAAAATTACATAAAGTGGAAGAAATTCCATCAAAATTATACACCTTAATAGATAATTCCCAACTAAATAAAGTTAAAGAGAAAGGATTGTTCCCCAAGAAAACCAAGTATAGTACTTACGAAACTAGAATAATTTTTGTGTCTGATATATCAAAGATGGAAGATATAATGGATAAAGATTACTATGAATATGAATTCGATGAACCCGTCATTGTATCAATAGATGTGAGTCTAATAGATGTGGAGGTTTTCAAAGACAAAGAAATAGAAACAGGATATTACACAACTGAACCAGTATCACCAAGGGCAATAAAAAATCTTGGGTTATTCTAATGAAACACATAAAAGAATACAAATACTTTATCACAAATGAGGGTCGGTCACTTGGTAGAACTACTGAGATAACCGAAGAAGATTTCAACAGGCTTTTAGAAGAAAATTGCACCCATTGGGAACAGAATAAAAAGGTTCCCATCCTAAGGGGACTATCATCAAATATTGATTATGGTCATATAGACCCAAAAGAACATACAAGGAAATCAATCGAAGAGGAAAATATACACGTTACGTATATGTCACAATCCGATGCTTGGAGGAGTTGGCCAAATTATGAAAATTCGGTGATAGGAATTGTTGGTTCCGAATTCCAACCTAAATCATATGGCTCACATACCTTTGAAGTAATACCATATGATGATGCACACATTGCCATTGGTCCCGATTCAAATATATGGAGTTGTTTTGGTGGGTTCGAAAGTAACGAAGGTATAAGATTGGTTTATTTTTTCTTAGAATCCATTGGTATATACGGACACGAACAAGAAGATTGGGGACACATCATGGACCGAATAGATAAGATATCTGAGTTCCCATTATCAGCCGATAAAGAAATTCATTTTACAAATAAACTGGTAATAAGAAATGATGTTGATTATGATAGGTTCATGGCTGAATTACAGAAACGACACAAAGGTGAAGAAGGAATGTATTCGCCACAACAAGTGATAGATCACATCAAATGGATATTCAGACCCGACACATTCAGAAAGATAAGATATGATTCAAATTGGCTCCCGTGGATAAAGGAAAATTATATGGATTACATACAACCCGGTTACTATCTAGGAAATCAAGTATGGACAGAATCTGAATGTCTATTGAAACTAGTTAAATGATTTTTTTTAGTTTCTCTTTTCTATTGGTCTGTTTATCCAATGCACCAGACCACTTTTTATAAGATGCCCTTTTCTCATTTTCCCTTTCCCTCTCCGAATTTCTCCTTTCCTCAATTCCATAAAGTTCTTCTAATTTTCGTTTTATTTTTTCACCCAAAACATTTACATCACCATCGAAGTTAAATTTACCTATTAATTCCAAACAAAGTGGGTGTTGTCTGTATACCGAAACAGATCCATCCCTTGACAGGTGAGTATATATTTCTTCACGCATACCAATTAATTTTACTCGTTTCATTGAAAAACTAAACCACCCATATAATGGCGAAATAATTTCAGTTAAGGGGTCATGAGTTCTATGTCCTGCCGTAACTAAAAACACCCCCTTAATAAGTTCCAATCCAAAAAATATGAATTGTAAAATAATGAAATGTACTATAGTACCACCAATGTTACCGAAATCCAAAATTGGATATGTTGATAAAATAAAAGCACCGATTGTCAGTGATATGTATATTAATCTATTCTTCAACTTCCTCAAGTTTTGTTGAATAGATCCGTTCTAACTCATCAACATCTTCACCTAACCAACCATCATCAAGATATGATGGATCATTATCATTCACTGATGAAATTATTTTCTCTTTGATCATCTCTAACTGTTCTTCTAATTCTTGTTCAAATCCTATCATTTATTCTAATTTTATTTATTGAGTAATTTACCTATTGTTCTTTTTCTTGATTCCGTCTTAGTTATTATTTCAATTTCACTAACATCTTCTATTTTATCACCATTTTTTCTTTTCAGACGACCAAAGTGATTTTCAATGGCCCGGTCCAGTTTTTTAGTGGCTCTTTTCACATCACCACATCTCACCCAATCCCATATATCAGATTTCCAAATATGCCAACATAGTTTTTGATTTATAAAGTTATCTTCTATCTTATACACGAAGTTGAAAGTGATCAACCCAAATAGAATGGGTTCTTTTATAACTACATATGGCTCATAGAGAACTTCACCATTTCTTGTCTTTATCACTTTCATTGCTTTCTTAACAATGACATGCTCATTATTGATCTCTTTCATATAACAACTATTTAAACAATCCCCAAAAGTTTATTTTTTTTCTCAGTTACCCAACAAGTTTATCAATGGTGAGTTTCCTAAAAATCTTTTTTGTTGGTGGTTTGCATACACCATATGATACAATTTCATCAATTTCAATGGCATCTTTATATGGAATGAATAATCGTATTCTATCTCTTCGATAAGTGTGTGTAGTATACTTACAATCAACACCGTGTGAATTCATATTTTTAAATTTTTTCAACTCACCATCAACAATGACCATCCCATGTCCATATTTCAAATAACTATCGATCTCACCATTCCACTCATTTTCTATCTCTTCCCATATGGAACTATATCCTTTTACAGGATTAATATGAGTTTCAAGGTCTTCAATATTACATAGTTTTGTACCACAATTCATATAGACGACCTTTTGAGTAAGGAAATCACTTACCGAACCCACCGGTATATTTTCAATATCATGTAGAGAATGACTTGCAACTACCATTACATACTCATCTGTTTGATTATATACCTTCCCCCATTCAACGAAATTTTTCCCAAGATAAAAATAATATATCTCACCCTTCTTAATTTTCATATTACAAATATAACAATTAATATATAACAAAAAGAAATTCAATATCAAATGATAAAAAAATTCAATGAATTTAAGATAAATGAATCTATGGATGAGGAGAATGCAGTCGAAGTTGCAACTTCTATATTACAAACATATGATACCTCTGAGGTTTCAGAAAGTGAATTCACTGCCTTACAGGATTACATAAGACAAGAAGCAAGTAATGGAAATATAATGGATGCAGAGGATGTAAATGACCGAATAAGAGGAACTATCTCAAACCGAGCAATGTTCAATCGTATCAAAAAAGATTATGAGACTAAAGACGTTTAATGAACATAAATCAGATATGAGTGGTCGGGATTTCCTATTGGATTTTACAGAAGAATCTTTTCGGGAATTCATAGATAATGTATTCGAATTCTATGAATATGGTTCCGAGATAATGGGGTCCGGTCCAAGAAGCATCTTTACAAAGTCTTTAAATAGATTGGTTATAAAACACCCAATGTGGTTTAGGGGAATGAAAAGATTACCAAAAGAAGATTTTTATGAATATGGGTGGCAATTCATACAAGATCTATCAGAACCATCAAATGATGAAACAGATGTAAATCGGTTTGGTAAAAGGCTCATGGAGATGAAGAGGTTTGTCGAACTAGGGAAGCACACTAGGGAAAGTGAACTCCAAGACACTATTTATGATGAGTGGATAGATGATGCACCATTTTTAATGGAACTGAAAAGAATTAACAAAAAATATCTTTTACACGATGGAGAATACTATCCAGGTTATGAAATTGACCTCACCTACCATAGTTCTAAACATAGTGGTAAGGAAATAGAAGAATATATTTACTCAAAGAAAGATAGATTTGAATCATATGGATTTAAGTACGATGATATAGCATATTTTAAATCAAGAACTGATATGTATGAAGCAATATACATAACGGACTTAGAAGACGGTTAGGCCAACCTCATCATATTATAAAACTCAAACCCCGAATCAGTAAGTTCTTTATACTCTATCAGTTTCCATCCATCCTCTTTTGCCTTGGTGATCATGTCATCACCTACCAATTCATCTTGGTCTTCTTTATCCCAAGAATCACTGAATGATCCATCGGGTTTTAACCAAACATATTTTATCTTTTCATTACTCATACCTATCGACTTTAACTAATTTATCTATGTGTGTTTCATATAATTCGCCACAATCTTTACGATCACCTCTAAACCAACCAGATCTGGATCTGACACCAACATACTTCTGTAGGTTTTCAGACCAACCACGACCTCTTTCTGATACTCTAACAGTACATCTTGTTCTACTCCCTTTTACCATACCAACAATTTCAACTGATATGTCTTCGGTTTTATCAAGTAGAACTTTTCTCTTACCATCCTTTTCATACAATGACATTTTCATTATTGCTTCTTTACCGGATACTATGTCTGTTTTTTCCATAATACAAATATAAGAAAAAATTTATAAATCGATTATAAATTTAACAACCACTGCTTTTTTGGATTCCACCATTCTACCAATCTCACCAATTGTATTATCAGTATATGCCATCACCGTACAGGTTGGCCATTCGGTATCTATATATATTTTCACGGTTTTTATTTCTATATCTGAACTTTGTATCGCTTCGAGTAAATTCCCAATATATTCAGTTATCTCTTTATCACTGAATTGCTTACCACCGTATCCACGGATACCATTCTTTATATCTATTTCCAAACAAATGTTTTCTGTTCCATCACTGAACTTATCGTTTAGAAAAGAAGAACCAAATGATTTCGAAAACTTTATAGAAAGACCATCATCATTTGCTTCTTCAATGATTAAATTCAAAAAATCCAATTTATCTTCTTTTGTCAAAAACGATTCGAATAATTTTATAAAATCTTTTACCATTATAATGTATATATTGATTATGGATATTAAAGTTTCAAGTGAATTCGATGATTCTAATATGGATGCAATTAAGAAATTTGGACAGGTCTTCACACCCGAACACATTTGTGGGGAGATAATAGAAAGGTTGGATATATCCATAACAGAAACTGTTTGTGAACCATCGGTCGGAAAGGGAATTTTCGTTTTCACATTACTTGAGAACTTCAGACAAGAACACACACTTGAAGAGATTATCGACTTTGTTGAGAACCGCCTCATCACATTTGAGATCGATGAAAACATGTATGACATATTCAAGAAATTGTTAGTTGAATATTTACTTGAACTCGGTTATGATAAACCATTGATACTCAATAATATACACCGATCTGATTTTCTCCTATATGATGGAAAGTATGATGTTATAATAGGCAATCCCCCATACATAAGGATACAGAATATGGAAAGTGATTATCGAGAAATGATACGTTCAAAATTCAGATCAATACAAGGAAACACTGACATCTATTATGCCTTTATGGAAAAGGCAGTGTCCGATTCTACTAGGTTCGGTTTCATAACACCCAATTCCTTTATAAAGAATAAAAGTGCATCAACTTTACGTAAGATTCTATTACCCACCATAAATTATCTTAAAGATCATCAACATAAAAAAATATGGTCAAATATATCAACATACACAGCAATAACGATATGCAGTGAATTGAATGATACATTTGAATGGGTAACAGATAATGATAGTAGAAGAATTAACAAAGATGACATAGGTGATAGATGGTTAGTGAATAGTAATGGTGACCGAAAACTCTCTGACCTCATATATTCAATGCACGGTGGCATTGCCACACTAAAAGATTCTGCATACATCATAGATGGTGGGGTTGAACCTGATATGTGTAAGAAATTGATAAAGGCGACAAAGAATGAAGAACTTAGTATAATATACCCATATAAAAATGGGAAATTAATGACAGAAGAAGAACTGATGAAATATCCAAAATGTTATTCACATTTACTCGAAAAACGTGAAGAACTTGGGAAAAGGGATAAAGGCAAACAAGACAAGTACCCGAACTGGTATGCATATGGCAGAACACAAGGTCTTTTACGTGAAGTAAAGGGAATTCCATTGGTTGTACAAAAACTATTCAGAAAGTCCATTGGACCGGGTATGATAAATGTTGATAAGGAAACATTGGTGATATCTGGGATATTCTGTGATGTGAAACCAGATAAATTCGATGAGTTTAAACAGATAATGAATTCAGATGCCTTTAAAGAGTTCTGCGAAAAGAGGAATAATAAAATGAGTGATGGCGAAACCTCGGATGATGTTTTCCTTACAGTATCATCAATGACGATAAGGGAATTTACCTATTGAAAAAGTTATTACTTCAATAAATTACCTAATGATATCTCCCGGGCTTCCTTGATTGGTATGAACAAAACAGATGAATATGGTGTAACGCCAAGTTCTTTAAATCTTAGAATTTGATATTTTATTTCACCACGACCATAATTATGCACATGTGGTCCCTCTATACTATGAATGGTATAGATCTTTCCACCCATAAGACCATCAGTGAATGTCCTATTTTTATAAGGTGGTTTAATGACACATACCACTTTTTCACCAATATTAAACATCACTTCTTTTCATTTGACTATTTCAAAATATCGTGCCTTAAGCATCTTCACATAAAGTTCATTATCCATTCCATAATTACCAATTGCCCACATATCATTCAGTTCCACACAAATGTTTGTACCATCTTCAAGTATGGCAATATCACAAGTGAAACATCTTGCAATGTCTTTGAATTTAGCAACAACTGATTGTACATAATCAATATTGAAATGTTGTGTATGTTCTCCAAGATAACTTCTCGAATCTTCCATTACACCATCTCTAACATAAACACGCCACTCTGCAAGTATAGGACTCTTGAATGGTTCATCTACTATAACACCAAGGTCATCCGGATACTCATCCAATGAACTGATGAAATATTTATCATATACAGTACCAGTGAAAAGTTTTATTTTACGTGGTTTGACAAATAACTTCTCTCCATTTGAAATCCGTTCTCTCACCTCACCCAAAGTTGAAAAAACCTCTCGGTCATTATTGGGCAATTTCTCAGGAAAGCAACCAACACGTTCAAACACGGCAGTCATGAATTCAACACTACCCACGAACAGATGGTTTCGTATCAATAGATCATATTTACCGGAAACCACATCCTCATAAGAGACAAGTTTTACTTTATAATTGAGATCACATGCCCCATAATATGCACATGCTGCATCAAAGTGGTGGGGCATACCTGTATCATTATTCTTCTGTATATAAACGTTCATATTTTATTCATTTTTATCACCATCTACAAATATAGGAATTAATCATCAGAATATCTAAAGATACCTTTATGTAGTTTATTGAGATTCAAGTATATTGCTTATTGTACGGTTTCTAAATATATGTAATAACTCAGGATGTTTGTCATTCACACATTTCATTTCTGAAATATCCAATTGTCCATTCATTGATTTAGAAGCATAATAAAATTGTTGAAATAGCCTATCATCATAATCTACTAACGCAATGGTATTATATACTTTAATCATATAAGGGTAATCCTTGCTATTATCAGAAACAATCCTACCTATAAATCCATGTCTATCGTATTCAAATTTTTCAATGAAATCAAACCCGGTCACCTGTCGAACTAAATAGATAAAATCTGTTTCGATGTTTCCAATAAATCCCTCTGGGAGTTGTACATATTCCTTATCACTTAACTTCACGGAATAAAGTAATTCTACTTCATCGAAGATTTCTTTAAAACTTTTATGTCTTTGTTCCATCATTTTAATATGAATGTTTTGATTATGCCCATCGTTGTTAGTAATATAATTGAAAATACCAAAATATTCAAAAATACGAATAACAAAGATCGGATTATATCTTGTATATAGAATTTCAAATAATATTTGAAGTCCCAACCCACTGACAAGGCAACCAACCAATTGAATATGATTGTTCCCAATAAGCCCAATATTAAATAGATTATAAACATTGATTTAATTACTCGGTATTATATTTTCCAACTTCCGGTTTCTCTCATCACTTTTAATCATATTTGGCCAATTGATCTTTCGTTCGAACTGCATTTCCTCATACTCCATATGCTTTCTAATATAAAGTAGATATGCTTGAAAAGCATCTTCCAATTTGGGATCAACTTCTGATATATACCCAATTGAATTGTAATGTCCTTTGTCTTCCATCTCAAAACGGAATCCACTATTATCCCCTTCGTAATGGGTTATTTTTGGTGAGAAATTGAATCCATCATGATACCCAACAATAATTGTTTCGTCTACAAAGACTGATTCACCTTTAATGCGTAGATCACATTCATCTCCTATTAAGTCAGACAATTCCTTAGACCATCTCCTAAGAATTGCATAGGTTTTCTTTTTCAATTTTACTTTCTCCATTATATCAATTTTTTCAGTTTTTCGTTACGTTGTGCTTTCTTATTTATAACCATACTACTAAACGAACCCATTCCATAAACGGTCCGTATGGAGATTGCTTTATAAATATAATTATTTGCATTGTGTATATCATCAACACAATCAATACGACCAACTACCGATTCTATTGTTTTAACAAAATTATCATATGTATATAAGTCTATTGGACAAGTAGTATGTCCATATTGCAAATCAGCAACAGATAGCCTCTCATTTTCTTTAAGGTAATCATATATCTTATTATATGTTTCATTAAATTCATCGGATTCGAAAATTTTAAGATACCTCTCTTTATCATCCAATATTTTTTTGGAACATTCATCTGCCATTTTTCTGATTTCCTCATCAGAAATCCCTTTAAATAATTGTGTCTTTCCCATTTTCTTTTATCAACGCTTTTATTCCAATATATGCTTAAGTGCCTTGTTTCTCATATCCCTCCTCAGGTTTTCAATATTATTTCTTGTTTCATTGTGGCTACATATTTGCATTTCACTATCTATATAAAAAACCATAAACACTGGTAGGTCACTCATATTTATCCTATCAAAAAGTAGTATATTAACATCATGTCCTTTATCAATCAACCACTTCTTATAATAATCACAAAACTCCATATATCTTTTATGGAATTATGATTCTTATGTTTATTTTTTCATATTTTCAACTTTTCTATTCCAACGTTTTCTCAACTCTTTCATATAATAATAATTAACTTTTGGGTCATTGGAATGTTTGGAAGAGTACGCAGAAACAAATAAATGATCACCATCTTCACCACACCCACAAGAGGTTGACTTCATAAAATCACCCACAAGTGGTCGGAGGTTACACTTGGGGCATTTTTGCCACTTTCCCCAATCATTTGGTACTTTGTGGTTCTTAAACACATACGGTTCAAGTAATTCATCGAGTTCTCTGAGATACTTTTTCTCCGACTTTAAAAGTTTTTTATTTTTTTTCGATACATAATCATCACCAATCGGTTCTATCAATTCAACAAAGTCTTTGGTAGACATTTCTTTAACATTGATAATAGCATCTCTGTATTTCATACCTGCCCACTCAGCAGCCTTTTTATCTTTCCAGAAACGTGCTTCGTTTAGGTTAGTAGTTTCTATTTGACCCAATTTATCACCCGCACCAATATAAAATATATCTGCACAGATTTCCAAAAGGTCACCAATGACCCTATTCCTCTTTGTCTTACGGGAGTCTATTTCAACATAATAAACTCGATCCCTCTTTGGACTGAATACTTTTTCCATCTGCATATCTAATAAAGTAAATTTTTTAGTTTCATTAACCTTATGACTTTCATATGAAATGGGTCATCCTTGTACATAAATATTGATCTGTAATGTTCAAACTCGGCTTCTTCTGTAATAAAACCATAGGAACTTGACCAACCCTCACCATCAACATATTCTAATCTCAGTTCTTCGATAATATAATAATCATTTGGAGAAGTCTTACACATTGTACTAATTCCAATATTATCTATTGAAATTGTATTAGGGAAAAATTCACATAAGTCTGACTCACTTGGTTGTTTTTCCTTGTTACATATAAATACCCCCCATCTATGTAATTCTTTTACTGATGTTACGAACCGATATATTGTTGTTATTGAATCACCATAATAACGAGCAAATGAACATATAACATACTCATCACCTATAAATGCACGTATGCATACGAACATGTCTTTAAATAGATAAACATCACCGTGCTTCATTTTACAAATATACAAAATAAATATATAAACACATAATGGAATACTTACGTAAATTCAACGAATCTCATTTTGTAGCACTCACACAGAATTACCAGAAATGGTTATCCGAAGCATATGACCTTAATGATCAGAAAGCAAAAGAACAATTCGATAATATGTGGAACAACCACATAAAGCCCGAATGTAGTATTTATCTCAATGAGATCAGGGGGTCTAAGCCAATTCTCAGAGGGACTGGGACACATCTAGGACAAGACCTAATATCAAGGAAGCCGAGAAAAGATAGAGTACCAAGGGACATCAATAAAGAAGTACACCGGATAATAGACGATGAATTTTTATCACAACACGGTGTTAAGGTAAGGTCGAGTGGCATCTTCACTTCTAAATCAATTAGAACAACTGAAGAATATGGTTGGCCATGTATTATATTCCCAAAGGGTAGTTTCAGATACTTTTGGAATCCCAATGTCGATGACCTATTCACACACATAGAATATGATACACACTATATGTATTCACAAACACTTGATCCAGGTTACTTGGCGGTGATATTTGATGTTGATCTGGATGGAATGACTGAAGCGGAAGAAAATAAGTTTTTAGATACACATCACGAAATGGCAATGGATCAATTACACGAGAAGTTACACGATATCGTAAGTGGTTATAAAGACACCGGACTCCGGAAAGTTAAAAACCAAGAAATATCCATAATATGTGATGAATATTATATGATGGATATAATGTATTTGAAATTCGTTTTAGAGGAGTTTGGTATAATATACAATAATAATTAATTACCTTTCAATAGATTTTCAATTGTCATTGATCGGTTAACTGATTTGGGGAAGTATTTGAGTATATCTTTTTTACTTTTGAATATAAATAGGTCTTTTCCATTAGCCTCCTTTGTTTCAATTTTCTTATTTTCCCGATCATATAACATTATTTTACGAATATCATCCTTGGATAAGTGTATATAGATTTCCAATGAACCCATCTCCATTTTCCAAAAAGTTTCATACTTGGGTCTGTTCATTGGGGATTCAACCCATTCAAACCCACCATATGTCCAAACTCGTTTAAGGTCTTCATCCACCAACTCATATTCCTCATAATCAGGCGTAAAAGATTTCAAGAACTTGCCCTGCTTCTTAAATCCCATTTCTTTTAATTTTTTTCGTGTATTCAACTTAACATATTTCTTATAAAGTTATTTCTTTTTTGCCTTTTTGGTATATAATCTTCAAGTAAATTCTTATTATTCATATAGTCATATACCGACACGTTCGTGGTGTGGGTAGTTTCCCTTTTTAGAAGTTTCCCCTTTAGGTGGTAATAATAATAACTACCTTCTTTATTCATTTTAATTTGGGAATATAAGTATTCTTGGTAAACCTTATTGAAATTCCATTGAGTGTCTTCATCCGGGATAACAGTTGTCATTATCAATAAAAATACAAATATGACTAAACATATAATCGTTACAATTTTTAACCCATTGGTCTGATAATAAATGTATTCATTATTTTCAAGTGGTTCATCAGTTATTATGAAATTTTCTCCATCTTGAGGTATGCTATAATACCTAGAATTATGTTCAAATGTTGCTTCTACTTTTCTTACCACCTTAGTAGGTTCAATACCAGTACTTAGAACAAATGCACAAATTGTACATATGATCACATATGTAATTTTGAACGGGTTTTCTTTTATCAGATACCAAAATATCATAGTCCGAAAATTTCAAAGGTTTTACCTGGGAGTTCTTTTTTCTTATCAATTGTCATATTATCAACATCAACTTGTGATTTATTCAAACACACTCCCACTGTATCCAAACGACCATCGATAACATGTTCAACTACCCAATCCTGTTGTCCGTATACATAAGAATATTCACCAAATTTATCAATTGGTTTAAGGTCGTGCATTTTAAGTACATTATTTGCCTCGGTTTCTACACGGTTTTTAGTTATTTGTGGTATGATACCAATGATGAATACCAATCCAATAACCCCCGTTATAAGAGTGGGCATCATTCTACGTGTTTTTGTTTTCTTTTCTGATTTATTCATTTTATTGTTTTAGTTATTGATTACCATTCTGTATTATGACAGTAGATCTTATTACCACTTTGGTTATAATCAATCAAACTACTGCCCTCATCTATTATAAATTGATCACCACAAGTTGGAAATTCAAACTCTCTGATATTACCACTGCAATGGTTCTTGGCAGTGAAGTTATACAGACCATCTGCATCCGAATCGTTACAATCAGCAATCACATCACCACACTCACATCCATATTTCTCACAAGATGAAAATGTAAATAATATGGTTAAAATTAATAAGTATTTCATACTATTCCAAGTTTTTCAAGTTGATAATTTCTAAAAGTTTGTTTATCCACAACACCAAGTTCATATGCCCTTCGGAAGAACACATCATAAATGTGTTCGTGACCCAATTCCTTTGCAGCCAAGGCACGGTTAATTGCTTTCTCCTCTTTCGTTATACGAGTTGCTTGCACCCGGGCAAGACTTATTTCTTTATCCGTATCCCCATTTGCCTTGGAAATAATATCATTTATTCGGTCGTAATTTTTTTGTAGGTCTCTTGGTGATTGATGCCTTTTATACATTTAATAGGTTTTTTAATTGTTCTCTTCTAAAATATTCCTTTGTGGTTAGTTTCAATATTCTTTTTCTAACACCACTAAGTGTCTCTTCTTTATATTTATAATTTTGGGGGTATGGGTGGGTGGTACAAAATACAATACAGTATCTGGTTTCGAACCAACCCCCGAACTTATGTTTTTCTTTATGTACATATAAATAATCTTTGTTGGGTAAATCTATTTGCATACTAATAATAGAACCGTCATATATATCTGTTTGGAAATGTGTAGATGCGAACACACCGTTCTGACAGAATTCATATCCAAATGGATTCAAAAATTCAGCATCATTTCTATTTAACGGAATATCTACAACGTCATTCATTGTATAAATATATAAATCAATTTATTTCAACTCTGAACTCCGGAACTCCCTCACATTTAGTATGGACAATACCTGAAGCACCTACTGAAATATATTTCGAACTTTCTCCCCCCATTTTCACAGAATAACCTCTTCTTTCATATTTATGCCACTCCCAAATTGTTTTATCACAGATACGACATTGTGTAACAGCAGGCCACCCATACCAATCTGGTTCAGTTATATGTTTATATGTGACAACAACACCGAATGGAATAAAAACACTCATACATACCAATAAAATAAAAATAAAACTACTTTTAACGTTTCTCATAGTACAAATATACAAATTAATATATAAACCACAAAACAAACAAACATGATATGACAGAAGAAAAAGAAAAAAAAGTGCCAAGAAAAAGAAAAAAAGTTAATTTCTTTATTCGTATGTTCTTGGACAATAACGACATTAATGAGAAATCAATCGTTGGTTTCGGTGCATTCATAATGATGGTTCTGTGTCTTGCCATTGACATATTGACCGGGTTAAGTGGCGATGTATTACCTATAAATGAATTCATTTTCCAAGGCTTTCTTTGGATAACATTGGGTGCATTCGGTATTGCATCCATTGACAAATACATTTCCGGTAAAAATAACAATAAAGATGAATATGAAGATGATGACCTCCTATGAGGTTATTTGTTGAGTATTTTATTCAATACCTCATCACGTTGTAACTTTTTCAATGGGCACCATTCAGGTGCATTAATTCCTTCGGTTCTGATCATGAAATTTTTCACAAGTCTCCGTTCTATTGGCTTATACCCATATCTCTTAACTTGATCAGATTCTTTGGGTTCAATGGGTGTTCCTGTACAGACCAATGCAACATCTTCACTTTCTAACCAAGAATCTATATTTGGATCGGGTACTACTTTATGGTATTTACAATACATGCATTTCATTTGAATATGTGGTTTAATTTTATTTCTCTTCTTAATTTAAGTAGGTCGCCATCAGATACGTAATCCCAATTCACACTTAGAAGGCTTTTGTTATCAATTATTTTTTCAACTTCCTTTACTTGATTTTTCGTAAGTGAAGTCAGATCACGAATTTTATATTCGGAAATTGATTCAATACACAACTCATTCATAATATCAAGTTCTGTCAATCTAAATGCACTAGCAGTATCATAATCACCTATTTTAAAGAAGAATATCTTTAAAAACCTCACAGCATATAACTTATCCATCTTTTAGAATATCTTTTATCAAATTCATCCGATTGTATTTAATAGAAACAAAGTGTTCTTTATAAAAATCTCGACTGATACAAAATACATCACCACCGGATATCACATGATACATCACCTCACATATATCAATTGCATTTGGGTATTTAATTATCATATTATAGGTTTCTCCCTCCACAAATATTTCTTGGTCATTTTTGTATATTGAACGACCAACCCCTGATATTCCATCAACGTGGTCATGGGGAACAACTGTCTTTTTACAAAGTAACTTCAGCATTTTTTTTATCTTCTGTCAGTATATTCCTCAATAACATATTTCTTCTTATTCCCCAGGCTTCTTTATATTTTCTTTCTATATTGCGATATACCTCTTTGGTTATGGGTAACCAATCCTCATAATACATATTCTCCTTAAGTTCTGTACCAATAAGTTCCCTAGACTCAGACTCATCTAAAATATTTACCCTACCAACCCACGAATAAGGCAAAACCGAAACTATATTCCGATCCCTAATATTGAGCAGAACCACTCTACCATTATAATTCACTTTATGTTTCGAGAAGTCAATTGGTGTCATCTAAAGATATATATCGATTGGACATAGTGAGGAAATTGGATTATGGTTCTCAACGTCTGATTTCAAAATACGACCATTTTCACCACTGCCATCAATATCACCTATGTTATAACCGTTGGCTTTTATCATGTCCATTGCAACAGGTGTTGCTTTTTTCATCTCATCCTTTTTAAAAATACTTCTTTCCAAAAGTGTTTTTGAATGGAAATCATCATATTTTTCCTCAAATATAAATATCTCTGGACCACTTTTCTTCATCTTTTCTATGAATGATTCAAATGCTTTATCTACTTCTCTTTCCATACATATATTTATTTAATTCACCACTCCTTCATTTCTTTCTTTATGGCATATAAATCATCATCCTCATCCACTATAACATCTTCCAAAATATCATCGATTTTATCCTCATGTATATCCTTTTTGATTTTCATAACATCATATATCAATCGATGACTGAAATCATCACTCACCACATTAGATGGTGTGAAACAAATACCCATTTTCTGCAATACGTTATAAAACTTAACAAAATCGATTACTTCTTTTCTACTTGCAGTTTTTAACATTCTACATGGCATATTCCGTGAGTCGAATCTATGGAGATATTCACCTGATAATGATGTTTTATCTATATAAGATGTTATATATCGGTTATTTCCCTCAGGGAACTCCAACCCAAATATTCTTTTTTCCAATGGGAGTTTTTCTGATTCTTCTATCTTTAGCATTGTATAATCATACGATTTCTCATATTTGGATATTGTGAATATATCTTTACTGAATTTGGTCTGGTCGGCACCGAGTTCAATTAACCTCTCAATAAGTTCATATCCATAATTAATTTCTTCAATTTTGTCCTCCACGATAAGAGAAGACCCTAATCGATTGACACGTATAATAACATCATTTAAACCGGGCACTTTCCATGAACCGTCATCTTGTTCAGAACACCCCAACTTATCCAATATATAATTATCTATGCCAAGTTCTTTGATTATAGGCATGTCCATATCACATATCTTCTCATAAAAAGACCGATGTTCAATACCATATGCCAATTCATTGAATAACTTGTCATTATTAATTGGTCTTCTTTCTATTTCATTTGAATTTACATTCTGTAAAATTGATTTTAAGAATGTTTCTATTGGAAGTCCAAAAAACTTTTCTATATAATCAGTTATTTTATTTGTTTCAATGTCATATACCTTATTATAAGTATCATATTTACCGAATAATGGTAGGAAATATGGACACAAAAAATCGGTTATGTACATAGCACCACTTTTACGTGGGTCATGTATATTATCATCTGATGTCATACGTAGTGGAATTACAACAACATCATCTCCGTATTCGATTGGTAAGCCTGATGCAAACCCTGTTACATTACCCATAATAAATATTTAAATTGTTCATATAAATTTTCACTTAGAATTATTTCTGTGCCTAAAACTTTTTTTCAGATCAAACCCATGTGATTGTATCTTTTCTCGATTACTTTGTTTATTAGGAATCTCCGGATGGTCAACAAAGTAACTTATCATTGATGATATTTCACGATAGGCTTCTTCCGGTGGCATGACTTTATGAAAATCCCATTGCCCAAGAATACATGGTGAATAATTCTCGGATGTATTTCTTGATTGCATTATCTTTGACATAAGAACTGGGTTTCTCAATTTCACATTCACATCACTTTTCTTCCCTTGTATATCATCCCACCACTCCTGTGTAAGTTCGTAATATGCATTCCTATGCCATTTATTACGACCAATATACTTCCAAGACATTGATATACAATTTTCAACCTTCTTCTTCTTGATAAAAATCTTATTCAATTCATTCATCTCATCCAACGTATAATAAGATTTGTCATTATAATAATAGATATCATATGACTTCCCTGCAACAAAAAACCTTTTACCAATTGGGTAAGATACATCCTCATCCTCTGGTTTCCTGATAACCATATTTTCATATCGTCTATCAAATACCTGCATAGGATCAACGCCATAGATTCCTTGAAGGTAATCATAATAATCTTTGTATTTACCAAGAATTTTCATAGGATTGTTATATATTCTTTTTAATCACTCACTAATTTTTGACCCACCTTATAATTATCACATTTATCCTCGAAAAATCCCCTCTTTCCGTTTCCTTCCCATGTAAATTGGCACGTACTTGGCCACAACATCTGTTCTTTCCCAGTTATAATAGGCTCTCCTTTTCGGTAATCCGGGTTACATGCAGATAATGTAACAATTGAAATTAATGCAATAATTGATTTTTTCATAATTTATATATTTTTTCTATTAATTTTTTTCTATCGTAACTAAGTGTTGCTTTAATGTTATTATAAAATTTATATGTTACCATATAAATACCAATTGTTAAAAAAGTGGTCATTAAGAACCAATGAGGTGACCCATCTTTCTGTGAAACCACACTAGACAATATCCCACTTACAACTGGTAATATAACTATTGTAACAAGGTTATAAGTCCTTTTATACAACACATCCAAATTAGTATGTTTGTCCATTTATCTTTATCTTTCTTGCCTTTGTCAGTGGGAATGAAGCAGATATCATAACGCCCACACCAACAGAACCAACTAAAACACTGGATACTTTCATATTATATTCTTCTCTTGGGTTCTGCATAAATACATCAGCATAATAATACATTATACCACCTATGGCAGTTGTTATTACACCGGCAACCATCATTTGTGTTCCCCTCTTTTTATACTTATGATATTCCGTATTCTTTCCAGTAGCCCATTCCGAAACGGTATTCATATCACTTTTTTCCTCAGGATACACTTCATCAATTGTCTTGTACTCACCAATCTGTGAATGGACATTCATTGATATCAGAGTCATAATTAATACTGTCATCAAATTTTTCATAATACAAATATAATAAACTTTTCGTAAAAAGAGAATAAAATCTATATGGAACATGGAAATAATATAGATCCCACTTACTTAATACCGATTGAACACATTTCTTGCCCTGGTTGTGGTTTAAAATATGGACACCACAACACAAAGGTGGATATACACAGTGAAGAATGTTCATCATGTGTGAAAAAAATGGGGTATGATAATGTCGAGTTGGTCGATGCACACAAATTCATAGAAAGAATATTGGGAATTGGTTAATTTAATTTGTATGATCATTTATATTTCTTAACTTTATAATATCAAAAAACTTAAAGACAAATGGGCATATTTCAAAAATTCATATACATATATATCACAATCTTTTGGGTAATAAATATAATTTTTTGGGTAACACCTGATAATATAGACCCAAGAATCACTAGTCTTTATGCATCACTAAAATGTACTGAGATATTCTCACCATACGAAGATACTGATAGCATATTCAACAATGCTAAAATGAAAGCCATATACAAAGTAGAAAAATCAAAAACAATAACAAACAAAGACCACGTTATAAAACGGATAAAAAACTCAACTGCATCATATCATATGGAAGATGATAATATAATTTGGTGGTATCCAAATACATATAAAATGTGTTATATACTTGATTGGTATAGGGGTAGGGACCATATATTAGTAAGGATGTCCCAACCACCAAATGAAAAGGAAGATGAGTTTTTACACGAACTGAACCACCTTATAGATTATCACAGAAATGATAAACATTTGGACAACTTCGATAAACTTATAAAAGATGACATATCAGTAAATGAATATTATGATTTCTTTAAAGATTGGGTTGATGGAGAAGAAATATACAAGCCGGTTTTTGAAAGCATTGTTATGAATAAGGATTATCTCACTAATGATAAAGAGGTTTATGCAAGGTTGTCTACACTAAAATCCCTTTTTGTTGAGTTGAGTATAATGAGAATAGATGAAACACTCACAATAGAACACGTTAATATGTACCGTGATGTTGTTCATAAAATTAAAAGTGAACGTCTTATAAATCTTTCTTATGAATTAATAGATGATACTATAATGCTATTACCTTTGATTGATTGGAGTCAAACAGATGCACTGTCTGTTATGTAATAGAGGATTGTATTCTCTTCTTCTCACTATCAACAAAATCTTCGAAATCTGATTGGGCATCTTTTATGTCTTTGGTTTTCATCTTATTCAGTGATGCTTTTGACTTATTGATATTATTTCTAAGTTTCTTCAATTCATCCGTAAGTATTCTTTCCTGATTATCCAATTCTGAATTTATCTGTTCTCTGTCAGTTGTACTTGGTTCAGAAGTGCTCCCAACATCATTCTTCCTTGAACGGATATCATTTAATTTTGATTCACGGTCAGTAATATTGGTTATATCTTTTTCGATACCTTGTTCCAATTGTACAAGTTTACTTTGTATATTAAGTAACTCTTCATATTTAACAAGGAATCTGTTTCGGTCTGTTGGGAATTTCTTGTTCTGATACACCTTTGTGGCTAATTCTTTTTCCAGATCAATTTTACCCTCTGTGTCTTCATTTTTGGATTTGAATAATCCTTCCATAACCGTCTTCTTTGCTTGGTAGTCAGCTATCTCATCTTTAAGATATTTCAATGCCTCTTGGTTGGTCTGTTCGGCCTGCATAGGAACATTGGGGTCAACTTGCTCGGCTTGTTCTTTGAACATTCTAAATTTTTTTATCCACATGTAGTATATATAAAAATTGTCAGGTATAATCCACTGGTATTGTTTTTGTAAATATTAATAAAAAACAATTAATATTATGAAACAATTAACTAAACCAACTAAAATTCGAAGTCCATTTGCTTCACATGGAATGGAAAATTTTCTAAATGATTTCTTTGGGGGGACTACACTCTCCCATTATTCCGACAGAATGTCAGTTCCGAGTGTGAATATATGCGAAAATGACACATCACATACAATTGATGTTTCTGCACCCGGATATGGGAAAGGTGATTTTAAAATAAATGTCGATGATGGTGTCTTAACAATAGAGAGTGATTATGAGAATAAAACCGAAGAGTCCGGTGATAATTATATACGAAAAGAATTCTCTACCGGGTCATTCAAAAGAAGTTTCAATATTCCCGAAAACACAAACACGGATGATATTGAGGCCAAGTATGAAAATGGTATCCTTTCTGTCATTATTCCAAAAGTGGTCAAGCAGATGAAGGAGAAAAAAGTGATCCAAATAAAGTAATTGAAATTTGGATATTGAAGAGGGGAATTTATTTCCCCTTTTTTTATATATAGGTATATGAAACACCTAATGTATTTCAAAGAATCAAATCAACAATTCGATTCCGAAGAACTATTAAATGATTTTAAAAAGGCGTTGTTGGACACTCTTGATTTTTTAGACCACGTATCTGAATTCGTTTCAAAAGGTAAGTTTTCCTTTTATTCAAGTAGTCATAATTTCACTAATATAATAAGAAATGTTATAGATGCCATATGTTTAGAAATTGAATATTACAATAATTCAGATAGATCTTCTTTGGTTACTTATATGGATAATATCAATAATACCAAAGAAACAATACACAATATAATCAATAAAGAAACCAACAAAATAAATCCTATATTCATAAGAGAATTCAATGAGTTCTTCAATGGGAAAGACACGACCATAAGACATATGGAAATTATTAAAAGGTGTATTAAAGTTCTTGGTGAAATTGCCAATTCTCCAAGGTCGATGGACATTGATGAGATAGAAGATTTTATGCGTGAAGAATTCTTAGAAGATATTGGATTCCCCACCGAAATAGATACTTTGCAATTGAGATGGTTACCCGTTGATTTTTATGGACATGGTGATTACTTTAACGATAATTATTACACCGAGAATGATAAATCTGCAAAGATGGCACTCCATTATGTGGTTGTGGTCAAATACCCGGTCAGAAGGTCTATGGCACACAAAGACATAGTTAAATTTCAAGATAGTATTCGTGAATATTTTACCGAAAAAGAAAATCTTTTCAATGTGATCGATCTAAGGATGGATGGTGGTGTTATGTTCAGTGGTCCAAAGAAAAATAGTACAGGATATTTCAATTTTTATTTAACAGATTTAGGATTATGAAACATTTAAGATATTTTAAAGAGGATAAAGAACATGTAAATTACGATGAGTTGAAAAAATCTCTGATCGATAGTTTAAACAATCTGTATAATTTCATTAAATATTTAAAATCGGTATCACCAGAATTCCCAATTGATAAGGATAAAAATGTTCAGTTAATATGTCGCATATTATATGATATAAATTATGATTATTTGATAGATGAATATGTACCAGCACCAATGGGGAGATTGATAAGAAACCAATCACTTGAGGGATTATTTTATTTTTTTGAAACTTATGGAAATGAAACAAATACAGGTTGGATTCCGAGTACATCTTATATGGGAAGAATTGATAGGTTTATTGCAGGTGAATATTTGACTGAATCCAAAGGAAAGAAATTAGTTAAAATAATCAATGCATTGAATGACATTTCAGATTCAGATAAACATCCAGATGCTGATTTTCTCAATGATTTTATGGATGATATAATAGATGAAAGTAGTATTCAAGTTGAATTACACTCGAAGGTATTAAACTATTTACCACACCACAATTCCAAGAGTGATATGTATACATTTATAAACAATAATGGTTCGTGTAAAATGAAACCAAAGTATGTTTATTATATTAAAATACGTGCCACTGATTTTAATTATGTTGGGTCGGGAAGTCTTGACGATCATTTGGAGAATAGTAGAGAATATAAATACATTGAAAAATTGTTACTTGATCAAAAAGAAGTTTTAGATTCTATAAACATTCAATATGACTCCCCCAAACCATTAACATATATTTATAAACGTAATGAGCATATACTATGTTGTGTTAATTTTATAGCAAATAACTAATAATATATAGTTTATGCAATACCTAAGAAGTTTTAATGAATCAAATAATTACGATGATATAATAGATAAGGCAAAAGCAGCCTTCACTGCAATGTATGAGTTTTTGAATTATACAAATGAGTTATACATAGAGAATAATGAAACTTGGCCAATGGTTCCAAATAAATTTGGACCAGAAGATTTTCATCTTGATATAGTTAATATTATTGGATCAATAAACACTATGCTCAATCTAAGGGAGGATGACATAGATATCTTGATTATAAACCATGATTTATGTACACCGGAAGAGGTTCAGAAAAAGTTACTTACATATGGAAACATTGTGGATGGTAAATGGGAACCCATTGATAATTTCAAACAGAACGTTGAAAGTTTATTGACTGATAATCCCAAAAGAATTAAAAAAGTGATCAAACATCTCGATATTATTTTACAGATAGCAGAATCACCAAGGCACGAAGATATATCCGATGTTAAAGATATTATACAAGTAGATGTAATAGAAGAAACAAATATACCGGCAGAAATCCACAAAGAACGAAAATCGTATAGAATGCCCACATTTAGAGGGAAATCTAAAAATGATTTTTTCACCCACAATAATAATTATAAAATGAAACCTATTCATGTTCTGACAATCCAATATAATGGAAGACCTAGTGAAGTAGATAAAGAAAAGGATGAAGTAACACGAAAATTAAGGGGTGATTTACGTGAAACATTTAAAAGTATGAATATGGAAGTTACTATGACATCAATAAGAACAAATGATTGGAATGAAACCGATATATGTATATATGAAATATACTAAATATTATATATATCATGATGTTGCATCTTTTTGTCCTATTCCAAAAGACTTGCTAACTTTCTACTTCTAATATATTTCTTGAAATATTTGTGAAATATCTTATGTTTTTTTATCAATTTGTTGTTTTCTAAGTTCTTCATATATAACTTATCCAATATTAAGTATTCACTGTGGAATTTGCTTTGCCATGTCGGATACCCGGTGATGGGTCCCAAGATCCAGAGTATCTTGTGAAAAATGCCACGTATATGAATTTCCTTTGTGTGGTATAAGTACCTTGAATCTACAAGTGTTATAGTCTCAATATACGATATGAAGATTACATCAATTTTTCTACGTATAGCACAATCAGAATGTGAGTCTGTTGAGATGGAGTTCCACTTCATATGATACTTTTTAACTTAATATCTCTCAATGATGCGGGTGTGAATTTGTATGCTAAATGGTGATATGGACCACCATCACATCCAGTATATTCATACTTTCTGATATGATTATAAAGAATAGTTGAATCCATAAATTCTCCGATATACCAATTATCGAATGCCCATTTGTTATTGGTTAATTTTTTCCACACCTCTCTTCTTTTCTCATAGTCATTGTATGAAATGTTTTTTGGTGGGTCTGTGGAATCTTGGTAATGGAAGTCTTCCAATTTGTATAATTTTACTATTTCCGACATCAATTCGTTTTGCCAATTGCCAATGGGGTTGAATTTAAGATACACATACTCTTTATCATCATCCCATTTGAAACGGAATTTAAATTCAATATATGATGGTGAATTATAATATTGAAGCCTATTTAATATTTCTCTAAATGCATATGAATAGAAATTATCAATAGAGAAATCATTTATGAACATACTTTCCTTATTTTTTTCAAAATATTCTATACAACCTTTTTGAAGTTGGAAAAGTAATTGTCCATTTGATCCGATCATTTCACATGCAAGTTTAGTACCTCTCGACAAATCCATACAAAAGAATTCATCATATGGCATCCGGAAAGCATCAAATAATTGTGTACTCATATTGATCTAAATTTTAATATCACAAATATACTTAATATATACCACATGACAATAAAGAATTGGGATAGATTTTTAGAATCGGTCGAGTTGAATTATACTAGTGATTTTGAGGTTATAAAGAACCTTTGTGGTCCATTTTTCAAAGAGATGAGTAAAATGAAAGACCCGGAATTATTATTTAAAGGAAAATATAATACATCAAATGGTGAAACAATCTCGCCAAGATGCATGAAATTCAAAAGAAGAAAAGGAAGAATTCCAGTTGATATGAATGAAGATATATCAAAGATTCTCGATAAACACAGTGAAGAAAAATTTGGATTTAGAATGAGAGGAGATGGTGTCTTTGCAACTAAATGGCAATACCATGCAAGTTCATATATGGACGGACGTACCAAACCGTATGTATTTTTCCCCGTTGGTGATTATAGATATGTGTGGTCTTATAAGATTAAAGACCTATTTACAGACATTGTAGGTGATGATTGGTATCCTGACCCAGATGATTATACAGAAGAACAGAAAAATACGGGAATTGGCTTTGATAGTAAAATGTGGTCTATGAAAAAAGAAGTTCAAGAAGAGATTAAAGATATATTTGATAATTATGAACTCGGCAGTCCGGAAAATTCAACAATGGATGATATTGGACCAGAGGAAATTTCCTTTGATTGTGATGAATACTTATTGGTGAGTATAGAAGACAAAGTGATAATGGAAGAATTTGGCCTCGGACAATATTATTATGATGTCTGAATTTAATATATACAGTAAAAGTAAGTTATTGTTATGTTGTTGAAAGTAGGTAGCCGAGGTGATAAAGTTAGATTAATACAAGAGAAATTAGGAATTACTGCAGATGGTATATTCGGAAGTGGTACTGAAAAGGCCATAAAGAAGTGGCAAGCATCAAATGGACTGACACTAGATGGTCTTGTTGGAAATAAAACTTGGGGGGAAATGTTCCCACCTGAAAAAGAAGACCTTGAACTACACAAGATCAAACACATGCTTACTGATAAAGTTTATAATGAATTACCATTGGCAATTGAGAAATTCAATATAGTAAATAAATTAAGACTGGCACATTTTTTGGCACAATGTGCCCATGAATCTGGGAGTTTCAAATTGGTAAAAGAAAACCTAAACTATTCTGAGAAGGCATTGAAGGCAGTTTTCGGTAAATACTTTAAAGATGTTCCTGTATCAGAGTATGCTCGAAAACCTGAGAAGATCGGAGCAAGGGTATATGGTGGTAGAATGGGCAATGGTGAAGAACCCACTGGTGAGGGTTATAAATTCAGAGGCCGTGGCTACATCCAATTGACAGGTAAGAACAATTATAAGAAATTTTCTGAATTTATTGGAGAGGATTGTGTCGCCAATCCAGACCTTGTATCTGATAAATACCCACTTGCATCTGCTGCATTCTTCTTTGATTCAAATAACCTTTGGAGATATTGTGACCTTGGTTCAGATGATACTGCAATAAAGAGGGTTACACGTGCAGTAAATGGTGGATATCACGGCTTGGATGACAGACGTTCTAAGTTCAATAAAATATGGGAGGCACTTTCTTAAATAGTGATATTAGGAGTTTATAACTTTATCCATTTTGTGTATGAGTTTTAGTTTCCTCGGCCACTCCTCTCTATATATTTCCTTTGCCCATTTGGACCTCATATTTATATCCTTGTGAAATCCGTGATTGACCTGAATTATTTTCGAGATGTCATTTATCTTTAATTCTTTCCCTAGACCAACCATAATATTCTGAAACCAATCAGGTTCTCTTATGACCATAAGATCACTATCACGTATTATTTGTTGGTGTAGTGTAAGGTCATTGTCTTTTATGGCGTATGGGTATTCGGTTGCCTTTATCATACTATCCACTAGGTCTGGATCAACCTTACCTTCCAATTTGGATAAATTTGCTTCATAAAAGGTTCTGAATTTTGCAATTGAATTCTTAACATTAATTGAATCACTTTCCTTACCAACTGAATGGTCAACATCATGGAACATACCAGCCAAAAGCATAGATGTTCTATCACCTTTAAGTTGGTCAGAATAATAATCAACTGCTTCATTTATATACTTTGTAACAGTCATCATATGGTGTAGATTATGGTATGGTGCATCATTTGACTTGTTTGTAAGTGCTATATATTTAAATCCTAATGATAACACCTCATCATCAATAACATATTCGTAAATATCCTTTTTCATAATAACTTCTTTAATTTTTTATTTCTCTTTTCTTTCTCACTTATAACACCATCCCAATCATCCAACACATTACGGTTCACTACTTTTCGCTTTTTATACTCTATAACCTCTTTATGTCTTTTATCAAGTTCATATTTGATTTTTTGGATGAGATCACTTGCATCACCACAATTTGAAATACTGAACATTTCTAAACGACATATCCAATATTGTCTATAAATTACCACACGATTTTCGTTTACTTCGGAAATCAGTCCTTTATAATAATCATGCTTAATCTCCTTTATTTTCTCTCGTGGATTAATGAATCCAAAGAACGTATGAATGCCATCAAGTATAATTCCAAAAAAAAGGTAATGCAATACATTGAATATGATATAGAGAACAGGAATTAAAAATAAAATAGGAACTAATGAATCCACATTCTCTCTAGCAGCTATATATATACACCACCCATATAAACCAATCCATGTTAGTATTACTGCATAATTAAGTGATCTGTATATTTTATAGGATATCATCTTTCACCTACTTTACGTGGTGTGTAACTCCATCCAGAATCCGAGTTTCGTTCGAAGATGTCTGCCATTTCTTTTGCTTTGTCATAACTATCGAACTCCATAACTTCTTCTGCATTATCCAACAGAATTATGTTAAGTTCTTTGTTATTAACTTCCATTTTTTTAATTATTACCCAAGATTCTTTCATGTTATTATATTATTTAATGTTTTCTCTCTTTTAACTTTCTGTTCTAATAATTTGAAATATTTTTTACAACACCTTAGTTCGTATTTAGGAATTGTTTTAAAAATTTTAAGGTCAATATGTTCTTAACATCTGTTTTAAAAAGTTTCTTAAAGAAAGTAACTCGTTCATCAACCGGTTTATCAACAATACTTTCTATTATTTCTTCGTCCGTAAGTTTAAATTTAACTTCAACTATTTCACCACTATCATCTTTAAATGTTCTCTTCATCGCCTTCTAATAATTTTTTGAGTTTTTTTGACCTTAACCAACTAATTATGTTACGGACATCTATTGTTACTTCCCTACCTGGAAACTTTACTGTTATTTTATCATCTTCCTCATTCGACCTAGTTATGGTTACATCTCCACTATCACTATCTATTGAACAAAGACATTCGTAATATTTATTATCACGAGTAAGTTCCCACGAATACATTAGGTAATCACCGACTATTTCATTAGTTATTTCCATTAGGCGTATACCTTTGGGATTTTTGGCGACAATTTACATCATATCTTTTTATATAAGAACCTACTCGGAGATTAAATCCATTGCTATAAACCCATGTAACTCGTGAGTCTTTATCAATATATAGTTGGGACATTTTCTTTCCGTGACAATCATATACCTTTACATAATTCCCTCTTCTAATGACAAATATCTTATCAGAACTACCAATAAAGTCAGCATCAGATTGTATATATTTTTGAGTAAGAACTTTATTATTTTCCCCAAAAACAGTGATGTAATTTCCACGTACAGTAATGTCTCTTATCTGTCCAAACACAGTAAGTGATATTACCATAAATAATATTGATAATATGGATTTCACTTCAAATACACGTTATGGTTTTTGATCATATAGTTATCTAATAGCAATCCATAGAAACATATCATCTCTTTTTGTGCCATAGGCAAATCCAATTCCATTGCAATCCCTAATGCATCAACAAGTGAGTCTGCAATTGATTGTGCAACAACTTTGATCATTTGGTTTTTCTTTTCAATTAGTTTTTTCATTTTGTTTGTGTTTTTAATTCAATACAAATATAATACAAATTATTTGAAAACAAAAATCAATGCTTCATTTTATGTTTTTAATCTTCTTATGTAGTGGAGACCACCGTGGAACAACACCAACACCTATAATATAATACTTACCAATTGATAGAAATGATACTGGTGTTGGTGATATCACATCATTAGAATTGGTTATTGATATAAATTGATCTAACCTATGGAAGCATGTATCAGGTATATCCATATACATCTGTACTTGGTCATCATTTACGTATCCAAGTACTATAAAATCAGCAATATTGGTTGTTATTGTTGACATTAATAAAACGGATATCAGTGCAACTGTCAGAGAAAGGATTGGTTTTTTTAAATATCTCATTATCCCATACTATCCAGGTGTGAAACTTTACCATTTTTAACAAACACATTAACACGATTTGGTTGTACATTTGCTTCTACCATCAAGCCTCGATTGTCTCGGTTTATAACTCTAAGAACCTTCCCAACTTGTTTAAGATGTTCCTCTGCTTCGGCTTCTGTCATACCAAGTATCATATTGACATGTGTTTCTCTTAGAAATGTTTTATTTAGCATATTATTCATTCTTTTTTATTATATATTTTATATCAAATGACACTTGCTAAGTTTAATATATTACACACAAGTTAGCATTCCGAACATTGAATATATACACTATGTATATTAAATTTTTTGAAACCTTTTTATCACAAAAAGAACTTGACGAATTAGCAAATGATATTTTAAAGAAAATCAGTGAGAGGACTTTTGATTATCACAATGACAAATATTGGGTTGAAAATATTAAGGTGGAAGAGGATAAGTATTGGGAAAAACCAGACTTTGAGCCATGGAAAATGGTAGATGTAAAATATCGTGCATACAACCTTCCAGGTGGTTGGTCAGAAGGTTCTGTTTATGATATCAAGTATTGTACTGATCAACACTTTTATTTCAAGGGGTATAATAAATTGTTCAGACATGGTGAAATAAAGTTGAAGTGGGCAAAGGAAAACATATATGTATTTAAAGGATTCCCTTTTATTTACTTACGGGATATAGATAATCCTGAAGAGAAATATGATGAGATATTGAATATGATAAATGTTAAGGACGTTAAAATTTCACTTACATTTGAAAAAGACCCCAAGTACCAAGGGGATTTCAACGATGGGAATTTCCCTCGGCTGAATTTATACTATTCACAAGAAACATTGAACAGTCTGAGGTATTCTAAGAAAGAAAAGATTGAGTCTGGTCGTAACTACACATACAAGGAAATTTACTTTAATATATTCCATAAATTCCACAGTACTTTATTACATGAACTCCAACATGTTTATGATAGTTACAGGAGTGGTGGAAAAGCATTCAACAAACAAATGAATGATGAAGAATATAAAAATGATGTTAGGAAAAAGGAAGAATTACTTAATAGGGGTTCTGAGACATTGAAAGAGGAGGAGATAGAGTTCATTAATAGAATCTCTAAAAAGTATCTGAACTTTCCACATGAGATAAATGCAAGGTTTACTCAGGCAATCCGTAAAACCAGTTTCTGGGATTTCGACATTGATATGGAAAAGGAAGAAGAGATATATAAAATGATAGATTTCCATGAAGTTTACAAAAACTTTAAAAGGTATTTCAGTGGTTGGTCTTTACTAAGCAAACAAGACCAATACAAACTACGAAGGAAACTTTCTCAATTTTGGCATTTGGAAAGTGAGTGGTTGGAGAAAAACAAAGGAAAGTTTTAAACTATATTATATTTCTTTCTGAGTTCTTTTAACCTTCCCCTTGTTACTTGCCATTGATCACTTGTGTTAGGCTTTTCATTTGGGTTGTCCGAATAGTATTTCAACATTTCCAGTTCAAGTTTAAGTATCTCACTTATAACACTTTCCAATTCCTTTCTACTTACCATCTTTTCCGTCTTTTTTTACCATTATTATGTAATATGGTTGTCACTATTCCAACTCCTGTTATCGTAACACCCGTAACAACACCTGCTATTTGTGCAGTTTGTTTATGATATGGTGTTACCCTACTATTGATGCCACCCGAATATTCTAGTGGTGTAAATGCAGCCCCAACTGTAAATGCAACACCACTGATAAGAATGGGGATTCCTTTATTGAAATTATCTGTTCGGTTACCTTTTTGAAACTGTGCAAAACACACAGTTGAAGATAATAGAAATATTATTAGAACATTAAGTATTTTCATCTTGTATTTTTGATTAATTAATTATATATTTGTGTAGTAAGAGTCTATGATATCAATATATAGATTCCTAAAAAACTTAAACTCAAAGATATGGAAAAAAATTTAGAAGAACTATTAAGCAAGAGATATAAAAATCAGTCTGTGAAACTTTCGTCTGATCAAATTTCCTCAATTCTCAACCTTTATCGTAGAAG
>Ga0102945_1000042_pt1 | contig 49232 bp, 39 predicted proteins | sample SalPonred_H2O_MG_FD_78207 | JGI IMG/M metagenome (GOLD analysis project Ga0102945, IMG submission 78207) | Salt pond water microbial communities from South San Francisco under conditions of wetland restoration - Salt Pond MetaG R2_restored_H2O_MG ...
ACCAGAATATTGATAGTATTTTTTATTTTCAAAAATAACCGAATGTATAAACCCTTTTGTTTCTAAATCATATAATATCCACCTTTTATCTTCTGGTATTTCAGTTTCCCAAACCTCTTCTTTAAAATTATAATTTTCTAAGACTTCAATTTCTCTATCCTCCAGCCATATTTTACTTATATAGAATTTTCCCATAATGATCAAACTTTATCTAATTTAGTTTTTTAAAATTCCCAGTTCTCTGTCTGAATAAATTTTTCGCCATCGTATTTATAAATACCTTTCGGACGGTCCTCTAATTCTTCTATGTAATATTCTATATATTCAACATATTTTTTCCCTCCAATCATCACTGTTATATCATAACCCTCCTGTCCAGAATCATCTCCACAGTTATCTGATTTAACTACCTGAACTCCAGTAACAATTTCCCCTGGCTTTATCATCTCTTTTCTACTCATAGATCATGTAGTGTAATTTATGCTTACTCCTTGAAACTGCAACATAATGAATATTTCTTGACTCCTCGTCTCCAGATGTGAACGAAACTCTCTCAAGCCTCTTCTTACCAAGCTTATCGTATAGGCCACACTCCTTAAGAACATCTGGCGCAATTGAGTTGACAACTACACACTCATCGAACTCACGACCCTTACTCTTATGAATTGTTGTGATAAACTTCTGAGACTTTCTATGACTTTCTATAAAAGTAATGATCTCCATGTCATTTTTAAAGTATGGCTTAAGGCTACTTAGCTTACCTTTAAGATGAGGGTTCATATTATCATTCTTTATGTTCTTTATATCCTGATCACTTATGTAATTGAAGTATTGCATAGGAACTTTTCTCTTCAGTAGCTCCTTCTCCATTTTTCTAATTACAGAGTTTGTCCTTACAAGAACAGCTATCTGACCTTTTTGCTTAAGAAGCTCGACTAGATCGTCCATCTTAAGCATAACATTCTTATCCACATAGCCATCTTCCTTGCTATTTGCAACAGCAGTAAGCGAGCTATACTTGTTTGAGTTTGATACTATATTCTCATCACTCCTAAAGTTTACAGATAGAGTCATTTCCTTAACATCCCTCTTTTTATTAAGCATTGTCTCAAGCTTCTTGCAATTGGCACCACTATATCCATAGATACTCTGGTTACGATCACCAATCATGTAGTAGTGCTTGGCATTAAGTGCTAACAGAATTTGAAGCTGTATTGTTGAAGTGTCTTGGTACTCATCAATGAAAATATAGTCATAGTGACCCCTAAACATTTTGAGCCACTTATTTTCTCTAAGAGAATCACGTACTTCAATAAGCATATCCGAGAAATCCCTCTTCTTAGACTCTTTTAAAAACTTATTATAGTCTCCCATAAACTCAGGAAGCGGACATTTGACGTTATCAGCCATCTGCAGCTTGAATGCGCCTATTGCTGATGAAATCTGGTCCGAATCCTCATACATGTTAGCAATAAGCTCGTAGAACGCTTCCTTGCGCTCCTTAGTTGCGTGAACACTTGGTTTGTATTTCTTTTTGAACCATGCAAGGAATTCGTGAAACATTGCTATCTTCTTGAACTTTCCCATTCTAGCTAACAAGCTATTAGCAAATGCGTGAACGGTAGTTATCGTTACTCCATCCTGATCTTTTCCGCTAACCTTGTCTCTAACTTTTATACCAGCAATAGAAACTCTTTCACGAAGCTCTTCTGTTGCTGCTTTAGTAAAGCTAAAGAAAATAATCTTGTTAGGGTCAACTCCTTGATCTACGAGTGACTTAAGTCTTTGAACGCATGAGAATGTCTTACCAGAACCCGCTGTTGCTGCAAGTATTACAGATTCACGACTATCATGATATATGAAAGCCTCTTGCTCTTCTGTGTAATTAACCTCCTTTTTCTGACCCAAAGCCTCAAGCATGTCAAGCTGACCAGGAATTTCTTCTGGTGCTTTATTCTTCTTGGCCATAAGTTATTATGCGTTTTGTTGCTGAGTTGATTGAGCCTTGTCTACAATTCTCTTAATAAGAAGTTTTGTATCTGCTGGACCATCCCAAACATTTAGTGTCCAGTCATAATATCCTGGGTCACCAATCATGATGTCAGCAATAAGATGTCCTCTGAACTTACCATAATTAAATACTGGCCTTCCCTCTGCGTTAAGAACGATATTCTTATGCACATCAAGAGCGTTCTTATTTCTATTGAAATTGTCATGGAACATTGCTGTTGTGGGATTCTGAAATCTCTCATCTCCAGCATAAGCTCCTACCATTCCATTTAGAATGTTAATAGCTACCTTATTAGCAGTCTCAGAACTAACAGGCTCATCAGTAAATTCTGCTCCTGCAAACTTTCTTGCAGCTGACCTGAAGTCTCTTCTTTCCATTTGGTTATAAGTAGAGCTAAGATCAACTATCTTTCTCCCAACAGTAGTAAAAGGAATCCCTGCTCTGTTAAACTCCTCTGTAAGGAACTTAAGATCGAAGTTCGTAATACTAAACCCTGCAAGATCAGCATCTCCAATAAATGAATACAAGTTCTGAGCTATCTCTGCAAATGTTGGCATGTTAGCCACCATCTCATTAGTGATTCCATTCACCTTAGTAGCTTCTGCTGGAATTGTTATTCCAGGATTCACTAATCTTGTCCCAGTTTTTACAGTTCTATCCGCCTCAACCCTAACTATAGAAATTTCTACAATTCTATCAGCTGGTTTAGGGCTATCTTTCTTTTCAAGAGGCTCCATGCCAGTTGTCGCAACCTTTATAAACACCAAAGGTTTGTTAATGTTTAATTTTAAATCTAAGTTCATATCTCTTATTTTTGTCTCTTGTTGCGAAGATAATAAAAATTATAAGAACTCACCATTAATATGACGATTTCTTTTATTTATTTTTTCCTGACTCCAATCTTCTACTACTGTCTCTGAAAAAGCAACCTCTTCACTTGAGCACCAGAGAAAAATTGTGGAACCGTGTTCTCTGGACTCAAACTGAATTAGCCCGTCCTCTTCTTTTATAAGAATTAACTTCTGGCCTTGGGGGATAATTACGCCATCCCCCATTTTCTTATCACTTTTTAAAGTGTAATAATCTAAAGATATGTTCATCTTACTTCATTTCACAATTTAAGAATTCCTTGAGCTTTGAGCTATTCCCATAAGTCCTAAGTTTCTTAAGTGCAAATTCTTTGATCTGTCTAACTCTTTCGTTAGTAAGCCCAATGTTTTCCCCAATCTCAGCAAGAGTCATCTCTTCATTTCCACCAAGACCGAAATACATTCTTAATATTTTTGACTCTCTTTCTGTAAGCTCTGACAGAACATCTCCTATTTCATGTTGAAGCGAGCTCTTATTCATTCCGCTCTCCATCTCTACAAGCCCTTCTCCTTCTAGAGATTCATGTAACTCAGTAGCAGAGCCATCTGAAACTGTTGAATTTAAAGAAACATCAATACCACTATCATCGTAAGCATTAGTAATATCTTTCTCACTTAACTCCGTAACTCCAGTTTCTGGATTCTTATAGTAATCACTTATTTCTTTAATAGAAGGCTCTCTATTAAGTTCCTTAGTTAACGCCTCTGTAGCTTTTATCACCTTGTTAATGGCGTTAATTCTATTTACTGGAAGTCTCACCGAATTTCCAGTCTCATATGCTGATTGAAGTATTGATTGCTTAATCCACCATACAGCGTATGATATAAATTTAAACCCTCTGGTTTCATCAAATCTTTCTACAGCTTTGATTAGACCAAGGTTTCCTTCGCTTATTAAATCTTCAAGAGGAACACCAGTGTATGTATACTCTTTTGCGATTGATAGAACAAATCTTAAATTACTCTCTACAAGCTTATTCATAGCCTTCTCATCCCCCGCCTTAGCCTTTATGGCTAATTTAGTTTGCTCGGCACCATCAATAAGGCCTAGCCTTCTTAGGTCCTTGTAGTAACATTTTAAAGATATGCTATCTCTATAGGTTGTCTCTTCTCCCTTCATGTCTTTGTCTCTTAAATTTCGGGATTAATCGTTCCAGTTCAAGTTTGAAATGAACTCTTTAAGTCTGTTAAAGTCTTCCTCATTGTTGATGTAAATCCTTGCTTCGCTCTGGTTGCCTTCTCTATCAGCTCCAAACGAATTAATAGATAAATATCTACTTTCCTGACCTCTTTCTCTAAAAGAGATTAAGTCAATATCCAATACTCCAGAAACTTCTCCTTCAGCGTTTTTACAGCTTAGGTTCATGTATGTATTAGAATCTGCTGGTCGAGATTGAGTTTGATGCCCTTCAGAGGCAGTTTGATCTTCTGGTTGATTTACATTATTTTGCTGCATCTGTTGTGTTTGTTGCGTATGCTGCTGAGGTTGAGGTTTGTTTTGAGGTTGCGCCTTAGGTGGTACGTTAGTACCTGGAAACACACCTTTATTACCCGTGTTAATTTTTTGATTATCGTTATCCATATTCCACAATTTACATTATAGACAAATGTACACAAAAACACTTGTTATTCCAAAAAATAAACACTCTTATAAGGCTTATTTTTCTAAAATTATAAATTTATTTTTTTTGAAATTATTCTCAGAACGAGAATTATGATACGATTGCAGTGATTATTTTCTCTAAAACATCTTCTTTTAAGTCATCGAAATCAACCTTTTTCTTAATGTTCTTAGCATATATAAGCTGCTCGTTTTCCTCGTCAATAAACCACTTTGCCCCTCCTAAATCTACAGAAGGTAAGTCTAATTGAGGTCTCTTTCTGCTTCCAGAACCTTTTGGGTTAAGTAATCTATTGACATTTAAGTCAACTGTACCGTCTTCATTTTTCTGGACTTTATCATAATACCTCTTTAGAGAGTTAATATTGATCATATGATCTATGTTACTTATAGAAGATTGTTGTGAAGAATTTCTAAAGAATATAGTAGTTATATCATTTTCTCTTATTGTCATCCACAACTCATCTCCTTCTGAAGCTTTTTGACTATATGGGTCAACCGACCTAAAAGTAATTGGAAATTTCTTAAGTTTTACTGCAAATGAAGTGTCTTTTGGGAAGTTTATTTTCTTAACAAGCTCAATACTTTCTTTAACAGAATTGTAGTTAAACTCTGGAGTTGTATAAGAATCGCTTGTAAGTCTAGTATATATTCTATCCTTAAAATGCGTAGTAGGCACAGCCTCACTAACCACTTCTTTTAGAATTTTTCTTACTTCTGATTTAATATCCATTAAAACAAATCTTTATACTTTAATATTTGTTGCATCTTTACAGAATCAAGAACAGTACCATCCTTCGTAGTAATTGTGTATTCTTTTGAGATTGCATTTTCTATCTCCTCAAAACTCATTCTGGTATCACCAACAAGAAACCCTCTCTCAGAAAAAGTAATTACATACTCATTCTCAAGACCTTTGTTGAACCTAACTGCTTTAGGCTTCATCATTGTCTTTTTCTTAACTACTGGAGGCTGTGGCGCAGGCGCACCTTGTCCGCCAAGCGCTTCTTTCATCACTTTAGCAATTTCCTCTCTTAAGTTAATAGATTTGATGTCTTCCATTGCATACAACTTTGTTATAAATAGTGCAAAAAAAAAGGCGTTTGATCTCTCAAACGCCTTAAATTTATTATATGTCCAGATTAAAACTCACCCTTGAATCTTGCTTCAAGAAATTTAGCCATCATCTCTTCATATTCTCTTCTTTCTCTCCTTCTCTTATCAGTAAGCTGCCTTCTTCTTTCAGCAACCTTTTTTCTAGATGCTTTGAACCTCTTGCTTCTCTTGGTAGCTCTCTTGATGTCGGCCACTCTCTTAGTTTTACTCTTTTTTGGCTTTTTCATAATTATATCTTTTGAAAAATATAAGAAAGGAATTTCTATAAATCAAGCACAAAAAAGAAAAAGACCCCTAATTAGGAGCCTTTTTCTAAATTTATAATTATCCATAATGTTCTTTTAGGAAATTGACTATTTCCTTTGATGGAACCAGCGTTGCACCTTTCTCTGTTGCCGCTCGAAAAAGTCGTGCTGGGACATCATAGTGTGGGCTATTCTTTCCTCTCTTGTTAGAGTACATGTGTCTACCCAGTCCTATCTCCTCTGCGAACTTATGAAGAGCTTCAAGGTCGTTTGAAACCATATGACTATGATTCTTCCACGACCTCCTTGGCTCATCAATTAGAATAATTTTATCCACACTTAGCGTGTCCACAGTTAGAGCATGTCAAACACCCTTCTTGGAATACAAGAGATTCTTGATCACACTTAGGACACTTGTTATCAACCTTTGTACCATCTGGTATAAACTTCTTGATAACTCTGGTTACACCATTTTTCCAAGTTGTTAGTGTATCATCCTCCAGATTTAGAGAACCAACGAGATCAACAACATATGGAAGTGGCATACCATGTCTAAGCACTCCTGAGATCATCTTAGCATAGTTCCAGTATTCTGGGTCAAATGAACGAGAAAGACCTTCTATAGTCACTTTATAGCCTTCCTTATCTTCATACTGGAAGTCATACCTACTTGTTCCATCCTCATTTCTTGCCTTAACGATAAATCCGCTTTCAACACTATTTGGAATAGCTGGAAGGCCGTCAAGTTTACCTGTAAACATTTCGTATGGTCTTCCGTCAAGAGTTCCTACAACCGCAATCCACTTTTCAAAATTGTTTTGAAATCTTACGATCTCAGCATCAAGCTTCTTAGGTCTCTTAGGAGCGTGGTTATCTTCAAAAAGCTTTTTCTTTTCCTCTTTCTTCTTGTCATCTGCAGAAATAAGAACCCCACTTCTTGAGCCGTCTCTATACACAGTAATACCTTTACATCCTGCTTTCCAACCTGTCTCATAAACTTTAGCAACCATTTCCTCAGAAATTTCATTAGGAAGGTTTACAGTTACAGAGATAGAGTGATCAACATGCTTTTGAACTTTACCTTGCATCTCTACTTTCTTAACCCAGTCAACATCGTTGGCTGTAGCTTTATGATAAGGAGACTTAGATATAATCTCAGTAATTTGTTCTGGCTTCATACTTCTAACCTCTTCCATATCGTATCCCTTAGCAATGAGGTATGCCTCAAACTTGTGGTGGAATACTGGATACTCTTGCCAAGAATCGCCAACTTCATCTACGAAATCAACTCTTGCATTCTTATCATCTGGATTAATTTTCCTTCTTCTTGTATAATAAACCATAAATGCTGGCTCAATACCAGAAGTTGTCTGAGTCATAATTGATACAGACCCTGTTGGTGCAATTGTAAGAAGCGCAATATTTCTTCTACCGTGCTTAACAAGCTTTTTATAAAGCTTAGGATTCTCTTCTTTAATTCTTAATAGGAAAGGGTTTTTCTTCTCTCTATCGGCATCCCAAATAGGAAACGAACCTCTCTCTTGAGCCATCTCGCAAGATGATTCATAAGCTGAGTGCTTAAGTTTCATGTGAAGCTGATCTGAAAATTCATTACCTTTTTTACTTCCGTATCTAATTCCAAGAGCAGCAAGCATATCTCCTTCAGCTGTAATACCAAGACCAGTTCTTCTACCTTTCTCACACTTGTCTTTAATCTTTTGCCAAAGACCAAGTTCAGTTCTCTTGATCTCTTCTGGCTCTGGGTCATTTTTAATCTTGTTGATTATCCCCTCTACTTTCTCAAGCTCAAGATCAATAAGATCATCCATAAGTCTTTGCGCTATCTTAGCATGCTTATCAAAAAGCTCATAATCAAACTCTGCCTTTTTAGTAAAAGGATTCTTTACATAAGAATAGAGGTTGATTGCCATTAGACGACACGAGTCATTTGGACAAAGTGGAATCTCGCCACATGGGTTAGTAGATACTGTTCTAAATCCAAGATCAGCATAACAATCTGGGATTGACTCATTGATTAATGTATCCCAGAACAAGATTCCTGGCTCTGCAGACGCCCACGCATTGTGAATAATCTTTTTCCAAATGCTTTGAGCATCAACGTTCTTTGTGTGTGTTGGCTCCTTAGCTCCTACTGGGTAATGAAGCTGGTATTCATCTCCTATGAGAGCAGCTTTCATAAATCCATCTGAAATCTTAACAGATACATTTGCACCAGTTACTTTTCCAGCCTGAGTCTTAGCATCAATAAAGCTTTCTGAATCTGGGTGGTCAATAGAAATAGACTCCATTAGCGCACCTCTTCTTCCGCCCTGAGCAACTTCTCTTGTCGAGTTCGAGTATCTTTCCATAAATGGAACGACACCTGTAGATGTCATAGCTGAGTTCTTCACTACAGACTTATTAGGTCTTACGAATGATAGATCGACACCAACACCAGCTCTTCTCTTCATTAGCTGCACTAGCTCTTGATCTAGCTTCAAGATACCTCCATATGAATCAGCATCTACATCATTACCGATAACGAAACAGTTCGATATTGATACATACTGAAAATTGTTTCCAATTCCTGCCATAGGGCTACCTTGTGGAACGATGTACTTAAAATTCTTAATTACATCGTAAATTTCTTCCTCACTAAGAGGATTAGGATACTTCTTTTCAATTCTTGCAAACTCACCTGCAATTCTTCTGTGCATATCATCTGGAGTCTTCTCATAGATGTTGCCCTCAGCATCCTTTAAAGCGTATTTCTTCATCCACACTTCTCCTGCAAGTGTATCTCCTCCAAAATATTCGATTGCTGCCTCTAAGACTTCCTCTTCCGAATATGTAACGCTTTCTTTCTTCATGTTTGTTTTTAAAGTTAATTTTTCCTTCATTTTTTAATTTTAATTTATCCTTGTTAGACAAAAATTTAGCTGACAATTCCCTATTTCAGCATAGTTATTACACTGACCAATCTTATAAATTAAGTACGTATTAGATACTAACCCACTAAGTCTTACCTCTTGGTTTTGGGAAATGTTTGTGTGATAAAAAAAGTGCGGCTCCTAATGACTCAGGCTTCATATCTCTGAAGTGATTTTCTCTAAAAATATCATTAATAATTTTGCTCATGAGTCAAACTTTTTAAGTAAATAACCTATAATTTTTATTATTCAAAATATGTGAAAAACTATTTATCAACATCCCCAAAACTTTTCTTTTTTAGCCAGAATTTTCTCCTCTTTGTTGTCCCATAAATTCTGCAATAACCTCAAGAGATTCCTCATCTTGTGATGGACCGCCTCTAACTTGACTGTTGTTATCGTAAGAAACAGCTATATGCACCTTGCTGGTATCAAACTCAAGAACTTGATATATACCATCTTGACCATTCCTGTTCTTAATGATACTCATCATTGCCAATTTCTGTTCTTTCATTTCATCTGGCCTACCAATACCTATAACAAGATCGGCAGTTGCCATAATACCAAGCGACTCCCCAATATGACTACTGCTTATTTTCTCTTCTCCAATTGCAGTTCTATTCGTTTGGTGTGCACTCCAAACTGGTATTCTGTAATTGTTGGCAATATTTCTAAGACCCTCTGAAATATCTGTTAAGGCATGTCTCTTTTCAGCGTATGAGCCAAGAGGTCTCATAAGCCCAAGGTAATCAATAAAGATTACGTCTGGAATGAACCCTTCCATCTCAAGCGTCTTAAGGTGAGCCTTAATAGTGTTTACAGTCACGCCACCTTCAAGAAACTCTTTAATAACAAGGCTGCCCCCATTATCTGATATTTCCTCAAGTTTCTCTGTAATATACTCTGGGTAATCCCAAACGTGATTAAGCTCGATTTCATTAATACATGCATCAAACCTTTGTCCAACAACTTCTTCTGATAACTCAAGCGTATAATATACTGCTTTCTTGCCATCTAGAAGCGCTTTAGACGCATACTTAACAAGCTTCATAGACTTTCCTCCACCTGGAGGCGCAATGACAATAGCAAGCTCTCCAGGGGATAGTCCACCTCCAATCATTTCATCAAGACCCTCCATTGCTGATACTGGTATTCTAAAGTCTCTAGAAAGCCTCTTGTTTACATCTTTTATATAGTCATGACCAGTGTCTTTTGGTTCACCTGCCTTTAAAGCTTCTTCAAAATCTTTTGATATGCTTTCAAGGTCCTGACCCTTTTCCCACTTAGTAGCTGCCTTTATGATAACATCACGATAGGCTCTTCTTTTAAAAAATGTTCTTGAGCTTTCTTTTACTTCTTCAGCATCCTCGATCTTGAGTTTCTCGATTTTATCTACTAAACCAACCAACTGTTCCTTAACAAGACCTTTCTCTCCAAATGAGATTCTGTCTTTTAGTGTATCAAATCTAATTACAGTTCCTCTATCATTAAAATACTTAAGGCAATAGTCAACCAGAATCTTCTGATTACCCTCGAAGTAATTGCTATCAAGAATGTCTACTATCGTCTCAGAAAATCCACTTCTATCTTCGCAGAAAACGTGAATAAGCTTATTCTGATAATTGGTTCCTAATGCAATGTCTTCAGCCTCCTCTGAGAGGAATGAATTAAATGCGTTACTGTCCATCTGAATTTATAAGTTGTCTGTCTCTTCGGCAAATGTATGCCTATTTTTTGAATTAAAGAAATAAAAACCAGAAAAAATCTACTGATTAGAGCTCTCAAATTCCTTTTCCTTAGCTTGTAGGCTATAGAATGGAGCGAAGAAATAGTTCAAATTACTAAGCCCAGCTACCTGAGCAAGACCATCCTTTGTAAACATCTCCATTGCAGTCTCTATGCTCCTACCTGTATCAAGCACACGATCTCTAACTTCATTTACAGCATCAATCGCAGGCTGATTAATATAAGGCTTTCTCAAGTTCATTAGCTTTGCGTTTCTATACAACACCCTCTTCGTATCATCATCAACTAATTTGTTAATCTTGGCTAATGGCTTCTTTTTCGGCTTCGAACTGACTCTAGACTCATTGAGGGCATAACCCTCATCAACCATTCTTTCATAAGTATACCTTTCATTAGCCATGTCTGGATAATACTCCAAAAGCGTCTTTAGGCCTATTCCACTAACTCCAGTTATATCATCAGAAGGGTCTCCCTCAAAGCACTTAAATAACAGCGCATTTTCATGAGTGTAGCCTTTTTTGTCTTTAAAATTATGAACTGTAATCATTTCAACACTATCTGGAGTGATCACAGAAACACCTTCTGAAATTAATTGATGGAAGTCTTTATCTCTGCTGAAGATTATAACTTCTTCATCTGGACGCTTTTTTAGAATATAGTAGGCAATAAGATCGTCTGCCTCTATATAATCCTCTTCTACCTGCCTTACAAACAGCTCCTCTAAGTATCTCTGGATTTCTATTTTCTGCCTAAACATCTCAAACTTTTCCTTATCCTCTGGATTTCCAACTCCTTCTGTAGCAATTACCCTAACCTCGTTTTCAAAGTCTTTTTCTCTACTCTTTTTATAGAATGGGAACTCACGGTATCTTAATTTACCAGCATTGAAGCCATCCCACATAACTATTACACGATCTGGCATCGTCCTATTTACTATAGACTTGATGCTATCTAAAAAGCCATATGTACCACCACAAAGGTTTCCATCAGCACCTATTAAATTTTTTCTACTTGGATGATAAAAGTTTCTCTTAAGATTCCACTGACCATCCACCAAAAGGGTTCGCATGATATTTGTTTTTATTTGTTGTCTCTAATCCACAAAGTTACCTCTTTATTAGAACTAAAGCAAAAAAAATCAGACAACACAACGTTTGCCTGATTTTTATCTACTGTAAGTAAATATAATTACTTGTCAGATACGTGGTCCCAGTACTCATCGTACTCTAGGTCCCATCCACTCTTGTAATCTTTCTTATAGGCATCAATAGTAGCCTTATCATCAAGGATAAATCCATGATCAGTACAAAGAATGTTCCCTCTTGCTGCCACATTTGTGATGTGGTTCTTATCAACTACAAGGGCTGACTTAATCGCAAATGATACTTTTGCCTTGTCTTTAGTTGCAGTAACTTTAGACGATCTTGACATAATACCTCCCATTCTAAACACAAGTGTAGAGGCAAGCCAAATTGCATCACCACCATAAGGCTGGATTGAACCGACTCTTGAAGGTGGTTGTGGCGGAGCAGTATATGCATGATTCACAATCAACAAAGTTGACGTGTAAGGAAACTCTGCTTTTCTTGTTGAGTTGATTTTCGGAGCGATATACCTTGTAATCTTTGCCCTCAACACCTTAGCTGTTTCCATCATTGCTCTGTTTCCACCAGACTCATTTGCTTCAAACTCAGCTTCAGAAGGAGTACCTCCGATACTATCCCATAAGAAGATGAGATCGAATGGCAAGTCACCATTTTCCTGATCTCTCAAGTGTCTGATAACGTGTTCACAACCCTCTTCAATAGTCTCAACTCCATTGTATACAATACAATTTTCTTCATCAAGACCCATTGTTGAAGCTCTGTCCCAGCTGAATTTGTTTTCCGTAATAATAAGTACAGGAAGAATTCCTTGCTTTTGAGCATGAGCTCCAGCTTCTACAAGCATTGTTGTCTTACCAACATCTGATTTTCCATAGTTCATGATAACATGACCCGTTGGAATACCTGGAAGCTTTGTTACTTCCTTAAATCCTGGACTCATATCAATCCACTCCTGTGTCTTATATTCCACAGACTTGTGCTTGATCTTCTTCTTGTAATCACTAAGCTTAGGAAACTTTTTACTTAGTTTAGGTTTTTCATCAGACTTGCCCTTAGACTTGTCTTCTGCTTCGTAGACTTCCCCAGTGCTTTTACACACTAGGTCTGAGTCTACCCAATCATACTCTTCCCCAGATTCTGTGTGAATGATGATGCCATCTTTCTCTTCGAATCCTTCAGGAAGGTCGTTCTTCTTTTTCGCCATGCTTATCTAAATTTTAATTATTGTCTTGGTTGCCCCTGCTGACCTGGATTTTGTGGATTTTGGCCAGTGTAATTTTGAACCTGTTGCTGAGCTACTTGTTGTTGCTGCTGAACTGGCGCCTGTGGAGCTGGAGCTCCGCCTTGATTATTTGGCATTGGTTTCCAGTCTATTTCTTTTCCTGTTCCATCAGCCTTTTCTCTTGTCCTAAGATAAAATACATTATCATCTTCTTGTTGCTGACCGAAATTAACAGATGCCTTACACTTGTTACACTTAACAGTGGTGTACTTAAACTTTCCTTGAGCGACATGAGCATCAAGCACAAGGTCGTCACTTCCACAGCATCCACATTTGTGAACATCATAGAATGAAAGCTTTTTTGATTCCATAACAGCTTCGTAAAGGTTCTCACCCTCTACAGTAAATTCGTAGGTTCTCCTACCAATTTTTTTTTCGATTTTCATCTTGAAATTTCCCATAATTTCTTTTTATTAATTTTTATTTAAAGTATTATAATTAATAGTAAGAATTGGGCTACCAAAAATCAAGGGAAAAATGAAAAAAAATGAAGTTTTTTTAAAAAAATGCTAGAAATGCACTGTTTCCTCGGATAAATCTCTATAATTAGAACCAGACTTATAGTTTACTCCAAATATCATCCCTCTATGATAAGAAAGTATTCTGGCTATATCGGACACTATATATATCTCTTCTGGGTGTATATCAAATATGATTGAATCGTGGACTTGAAACATTAGCTGACTTTTCTTTCCATTCAACAATTCCTTCATTTCATATACTTTGTCAATCATGATCTCAGACGCTGTTGATTGAATGTAATTGTTAAATCCAGCATAAGATTTCTCTGGCTTTATAATAGAGCCCCACTTATTAACGATATACTCATTCTGATCAATCTCTTGCTGAATCTCGTCTCTTCTGATGAATATAGGACTAAGGAACCTCTTAACGTTAAGCATCGCTTCACTAGGATGGGATACAGTCTCTAATTTCTTCAAAATAGTAGCATCGCTTGCTCCATATAAAATAGAGTGATTAACAAGCTTAGCAACGTCTCTCTGCTCTTCTGTGAAGTCATAGGTGTCAAATATTATTCTAGCTGTCTCAGAATGAAGGTCTTTATCGTAATACCTCTCAATGAACTCTTGATCTCTCGACAAATAAAGCGCTATTCTAGCCTCAAAAGAAGTGTAATCAAATTGATATATTTGACCTCCTCTGTATCTTGATATGATCATTGCACGCTCCTCTCCCTCTTTAGGTAAGTTCTGAGGGTTGTATTTATCCTTACTCACAATCCTACCAGTTAGCGTTCTTTTGTTGGAGTAATTGATTTTAGATAACTTTGCATTCTCTCTGTATATAAACTTTAGATTCTTTTTTAAGTTATAAGAAAATGATACATATCTACTTGACATCCACCTGGTGATCTTATCTCTCACGCACATTCTCTTAAAGAATCTTTCTTCATCATCATTTAAGTCGGCCAGAGGAACTTTACTCATAAGAAATGGCACATACTTACTAACATCAATATTTGGAACAATCTGAAAATACTTCATAGGAGTTTCAATTCCAAACTTTATCCATCTGATAATATCTAAAGCCCTTATGTTAGATAGCAGATCAAGATCAGCATAATCTTCAATCCCATTGTATGAATATATGATGCAATTAAGGTTGTTAAGAACTCTTGCTACAGTAAACTTAAAATCTTTCTCTGTAACCTTCAATGACTTGACATTTATGATAAAATTATTATCATCATTCCTCATGTACAACGCACCATTATTAAAGTGCACATAAGTAAGTTCATCGTGATTTATATTTTCTACTAAAAATTTATGCAAATCGCCATGAAGTATTGAATCGTATAGCTTAAAGTCGCTAGGTAGCCAATCGAACAGGTATTTGTTTACAAACTCATCAATTTGCTTATAGTAGTCATTTTCATCAAGTTCTTTGCACTCAATCTCATTGTACGCCCAAAATAAATTATGAGTAACCTCTTTAGAATTTATGTCTTGATTTGGAAATCTATGCTTTACGGAATTCCAACCTATCATTAGAGTTGGTACATCGAAGTAATTCTCTTCTGAAATGTGTTGAGTTATCTCAACAGGATAACCCCCAAGATACTCCTTAAGAGAATTGGTTTTTTCTGTTGTCTCCATAATGATTCTGCAAATCTTGAACATACGGGACAAAGATAGTTATTTTACTTTTAAAAGAGAAATTAAATTCTATCTTGATAGGTTTGTAGGAAATATGAAGGATAATCCGAGTGAGCAGTGTTATTATTTTCTACAACCTCTCCATTTGCACTAGACACCTTAGCTATAAGATCATCAATAGAGCCATAGGATTCAGGAGTCTTGTTAGATGCATTGTAACTCCAGTTAGACTTACGTGTATCAAGAACGGTGTTACTTCCGTAGTTAGCACTATCCCACTGATACTGATTATTTTTAGATGCAACTGGGTCACATAATCCAAAAAACCTTAACGATGGACTATAAGAAGATGATGCTATCTTACCTCCATCAGAGTATAAAATAACACTTCTAACTACAGCTGTTTTTCCAATATTATTAAGAAGACCGTTCATAGCAGTTGTTGCAACACCTACTGAAGAATTACGGTTTGCATATACCATTACTCTACTTTCAGATAAAGATACTGGAGCTCCATTTGCCACATCTGCTCTATACCCGCTTTGTGGAGCATTTGCATTACCTTCTAATCCAGAAATAAATATACCAGCTTCTAATGAAACGCTAGAATTAGGAACTGTTATTACAAACTCATTTGACTCATCATAAGTAACTGTGTTTTTTCCTACTTCCTGACCAGAACCATCTACTATGTAAACAGCATAATTACCTCTTGACTCGACACTTTTCTCACCAGCCTGAGCAACGCTTTCCTCTGTAGGCTTATCAATCGGAATTCCAAGCTTATCTGGTAGATCATACCACTTATTGTGATCTCTATTCATTTTATTGCTAAACCCAAACATAGGTGTTCCTGGCCTATATTCCCAGTGCCATTCCTCTGTTGACACTGTTCTAACAAACCCATACTTATAAGCATTTAGTAGTAGCCACTCATATATTCCTTGATCGAAGTTATTAAATTTCGCTCCACCACAATTAAGGTCAATAGCAAGACCAGAGTTATGATTTGAGTATCCTGGCCTAGCTGTATATGGGTCAAAAGCTGTAGATGATGCTGTTCTCAAGAAATTGTCATCATCTTTTTTACTTTTATCAATAACATTTGCAACTCTTAGTGAATACTGAGATGATGATATATGACTTCCATTAGCTCTCTTAAGTGTTTCAAATGGGTCTCTATACCCAGAAGATAAGTGTAGATCAACCCCATCAGCAAAAGCTGCATCTTGCATAGCCTTATACGCAGACAACACCTGTGCAGTAATAGGGTATCTATCAAATATATATACAGTTTCCTGAGAAATAACCTGACCAGCTGAATACATACTTCTTTGCCCTAAGAAATCATCTGAAATATTATCAATAACATTTTGAGGCAGCAGATCAACTGGCTGAGAAACTGGACCCCCATTCAATCCATCAACAAATGTTTGTCCAAGATAATCACCAGGACCTGAAGTAAATCTACCAGTGGCACTTCCAGGAGAAGGTATTTTTCTTGCATACTGAGCATTTCTTTCTCTAAGAGCCTCGTCAAAATTATTATACAATGTATTTGGAGCCTCAACTTCTCCTAAATCTCTAAAAGTTTGAAGTGTTATTGGCCTAATACCACCATAAGAATCACTAGCAAATCTCATCCTAATACCTTCGAGAGATGTTGTCATGTTATTTGGGTCAATCTGATGCTTAACCTTCATAACTTGGTAAAGACCTCCAAATAAAGGAGAATTTTCAAGATAAAAGAATTGCATGGGATATGCTTGAGAATTACCGAGCATATCAACACTAGCTGTATATGATCTACCAGCAAGGACAGGAAGCATTGAACAATCTGTCGTTACTTTCTTGTTCTGATTCTCATTGTCAACAAGCCTCTGAAGGTTAACAATACTCTCGGCAGTTACCTTATTATCATCTGTACCAACTTGAAGGTTGCTCACAATCTGGTTGTCTGGACTACCGAACTTTATAACAAAAGAGTTTGCATTGTAAGTCCTGTGGTTTTCTGATAAAGAAAGAGGTGTTCCATCTGCATTCTTTGTTTTTGATCTAGACTCTGGAGTTGGTGTAAATAATACGTGGAAGAAGTTTCTTATCTGTATATTGGCTGGCTCTCTACTCGGAGAGTAAATATCTTTAACATTCAAGTATCCTGGGTTTCCTGGTATAGGTATAAACAGGAAATTATTCTTTGTACAAACTTGTTGGATTATATTTAGAATAGTTGTATTAGCATTTGGCTTATACAAAGGTTCTAAATTTATAATAGAGTCTCTTACGTTAACTGGCTGACCTGTACCCGCAATTCTCTGAAGTGGATAGTCATAAATAAATGTTCCATCTGGAACCCCTGATGCATGATCTTTATTACTTATACTTAAACAATACAAGCTTTCATCAGCATTAGCAGGTTTTAATGATTGAATTTCTTCAGCAGTTAAGTTAGTTCCCTCTGCAAGCTGCTCTTTACTGAAGCAAACAACTTCATTATTCAATAAATCGAGGTGATTATCACCAAACCTTTTCTCAAGAACTTCAGCAACATTAAATACGGGCTCATCCGAATCAACACTTTTATTTTCTTGAACATCTCCTATAAGACATCCAGCAGCATCAGTTTTATCAGAATAAGCAAGACTTTGCCATTGGTGGTAAAGGGTGTGCATTTGTTTGTATATCAAATTCTCTTGCTCTCCAGCCTTACCTAAAACTTCTCCAACTATCTGGTTTCTTTCGTCTATTATCCCTTCTATTTTCTCTTCAATAAGCTCAGCACACTTTCTTATGTAAGCTCTTTGATTTCTACTCTGCCTAGTTGGCAGAAACATAGCCCAAACAAGACCTGAATCCTGACCTTCGTGTTGTTCAGTACATATAGTATAACCTATATTACCAGTATACAAAGCGTATTCCTGGCTTACTGAGCTTAAATCAGGAGTATCTGATGGACTCTCCTTAATGGCGCCATTAAATATAACTGTGTCTATAATATCATCAATTGCCTCTAAAGCGCTTAATGGAGACTTTTCTCCAATTCCATATATAGTATCTGGAGGGTTTTTTACACCCTTATGCCTAAACATTGTTCTTGGATTGCCATCACCGTAAGTAGAACCATCTCTATAATCCATAACGGTAGCAACTCTCCATAACATATTCCTACCATTACTTAACTCAGTTGTAGTATCACCTTCATCTCCATACTTTGAATTTATAGGTACGTAACCAAGAGGCTCGTTTTTACCTCCATCTTCTGCATCTTTATTTTCATTTCTAAATTGAGAATCTGTAGGAGCCGAGTTAGCTTCTGTAGCCCTCTTATTAGAATCGCCTTCAAATATGACCATGAAATTACTTCCAGCCCTAGTTGTTCCTTCTGGGAATGTGTATAAAAGTCCGTTATTTATAATTCTAGTTGCTGTAAAACTCTGAGGGTCAATAAAAGAAAGTGGATTTTGCGCATTTCTAACACCTTGACTCTCCCCTCCATTATCATCAAATGTTTCAGTAGGAGCCTCTCCTCCCACTTGATCTTCTCTCTTAGACTCTTCCTCCTCTATATCTTCATATATAAGTTGATCATTTTCAATCTGATAATTACTAAGAATTTCTGGCTGATAAAGTTCATTCCATATAGTTTGAAAGTTAAGTGTTTCTATACCAGCTGCAGAAAGAGATTGTTTATCAGTAGGAATAGTGTTTCCATTAAAAGAAATTTCGCTTGATGTGTTTATGCTTTCAATACTATTTCCTGTCCCAGCTAAATTATTAATATTATCCTGCTCTTCATCAGTACTAGCTGGCTCGGTCATTACAACCTTCCAATTAAAAGGACCTGCCTGGGCTTGAGAAATAGTTTGTATAGATTGCGCTCCAGTAATTAAGCTAATAATTCCACCATTGGGATTTACGTCTAAAGGAAAACCTTCACTACCATCAGAGTTAGCAATTGCATCAGCATCTTTTGTAAAGTATCTGTTAAAAAATCTAGCAAACCTTTGAAGGAGCAAAAAATCAACATCAGATAAATTCTTTATTATGCTATCTGTTAAATTTTGCATATCACGCTCAGCAAGCTCTTCAATAGATTGAATGTCGTCTCTTGCTCCTCCGAAAAAACCTTCGTTATAACTTCCTGGTAAATTAGGGTCATCACTTCTTGTGAAGTAGCCTGCTATTCCTCCACGTATCAAAACATTGGTTGCTATATTTGTATAATATGACTTATATGGATTGCCTTCAGCTATTTCCATATTATTTACTCTCTGCTTAAGAATAGAATCATCTTGCCCGTTCTGAGGGTTATTAGCGAGTAAGTCCTTAGATATACCTTCACTAACCGCTGAAATAAAATTCTGAACAAATCTCATCTCATTCTCATCAACCCCTAAATCAGGAACTCCTTTTAAATTATTTGAAGTTGCTGGAACTTCTTCTCCATCTTCGTTTATAACAAGAGGAAACGCCTCTCCAATTATATTACCCTCACCCGCCTGATCAACTCTGGTGTCGAAATTTCTATAATAACCTTCAAGTCCCGCATCAAGAACGCTTCCTATTACATAGGCGCCATCTTTAGCAAGTTGTGAGAATATCTCTCCAATAGTTATTTTTTCAAGTTTTTTCTCAGAAGTATTAAAAACCCTTCTTCTGATTTCATCTTCTATTGCCTCAAGATTGCTATTTATTAACTGAGTAGCACCAGCTACAGCCTCATCTATTTGAACTCTCCTACCTCCAGCATCATTAAAATCTTTCAAAAACTGTCCCCAATTTCTAGAAAGTCCTTCTCCAAATTTAGAAAATCCCGTCTGACCAAAAGCAACTCCGCCTAAATCTTCTATAGCCTGAACATCCTCTGCACCCGCATCTCTATATCTTATAGAAAGTAATATAAAAGCATTTAATGCAGATAAAGTTCTTGGGTTACCTAAGTTTTGTTCTATTCTTTGAACGCTTTCTAAACCTTCTAGCTCTGATGTTTTAGGAATTCTTAAATCAGAAAACCCTTTTATACCCTGGTTATTAACTTCACCCTTTATTGTCTCACCCTTAGGAAGTATTTCTGTCACAATCATAGCTCTTGCAACATTGGACTTTATAGAGCCCATCTGCTTCCTTATTTCATCAAATTCCTTAGAGGTATCTTGCGTTTGTATTTCAACACGCTTACCAATCTTAATGAGATCAAACACGCTAGTTACGTTTCTAAGCCTTCGCCTTCTCTCATCTTCAGGTAAATCATCTGTTATACTAAGATTATCTTTTCTAAGCCTCTTTGCTGCTAATAAATACAAAAACGGCATATCTGCGAAGAAACCCCACTGATTAGGTACAAATTCACATTTAATGTCATATGAACCGTCAGCTGAATTAAATGATGTAGACGTTCTCTTTAGGTTAAGAACCCATGTAGCTGGCTTTCCTAAATATCCTTTAAATGAAAATAAAAACTTAGGAGGTGGCCAGTTAAATAAAATACTATAATCAATGCTTTGACCATCTTCATCAGCCTCTCTCTTCTGAGAACCAAACACTGTAGCACCATACAGGTCTTTAAAAGTTACTGTAACAAGTGGCTGAAGTGATGTGTTGATCTCAATATCAATACTCGTAATACCGAAACCAGTACTATTACGAAAGAATTCTGTACTAAACATCTTTCTCCCTAAAAAGTCAAAGGTAGTTCCGTTGACGCAAGCCTCAAGCTTTACGTCAATGAAGAGGTCCTTCATTCTAAACTGTGGAATCGGTTCTTGCGCCATTTATTAAGCTTTATCTCTTCTTGAGCTGATTTTTAAACTAACTTCGTTGATAACATCCTGAAGTGGATATGGCACTCTTATCACTGTATCGTCTGGAATGTCGAATTCTAAAAAGTATTCTGGATTTGCCCAAAGTATAAGTCTCCAAAATGTCTCATCTTCATAAATCTTTCCAGCGATAGTGTCAAGTCTATTTTTTTGCTTATTGTAAGTGACGCTTTTATCAGTAACCCTTCTGTCTATTTCAACTTGAGGCATATTTCTAAGATTGTCATTATTCTTTAATAAGCTATAAAAATTGTAAGGCATATCTATATTGTTTATCTATAAATAATAAACAATAAAAAAACAAAAACAAAGGAGAAAATTAAGTAGACTTCTTTAGAGGGCTAAACATACCACCGTCATCCGTAGCAAGAGGTGGAGCTGCGTTAAACGATCTAAATGGACCAATCATGTTGAAGCTTATCGTAACAAGAGCCCACATAGGCTGAACCCTTCCTCCTTCAAGTGTCCAAGGAGCATCTGCATAATCAAAACTAACACTATTAACGATGATGTCATGATTCCACCAATCTCCCAGGTGAATATGACACACTGGGGGCTTAGTAAATGAAAAACCTGTACCTGTTGTTCCAGAAACCCCTCCCTCTGCTGCAGCAGGCCTGGTAAGTTTAGCAAGAAACTCTATTTTTCTAACAAAGTCAACCTTATCCCCAGAAAAATATGAAGGCTGAAACATAAGGCTTTGCTTCATGGTGTCAATTCTTACAATAGTATCTTCTGGCTTACAAACAGACTCCCCATTCTCGAACTCTTTCTTGGTTACGTTTACATTATAAATGTTAGAAGCCACCTGACTTGCTTCTGTGTAGTCTGTAACAGAGTTAAATTCATTATCAACTCCAACAATTGATTGCTCTGTGTTATTTATATTAGCAACAGCGTTAGATTGTCTTGTTTTAAGTATCCCTTCCTCAGTTCTAGCTTCATTAGCTTCCCTAACTCTGCTTTCCCTAGCTTTTTGACCATTAATTAAATCCTTAAAATTATCAAATCCGCTAGACTCTTTGCCAATACCTAACCAACCCTCATTCTCATCTACTGTGTTTACTTCTTTTTGAGCCTCTTGCGCAGTCTCAATCTGCTCTTTGTTTACATTTATTTGTTCATCTATTTGTTGAAGCTCCTGTCTTTGTTGCTGTTTAAGTTTTTCTAACTCTTGCTGCCTAAGTTTTCTAGCATCATTTTGAGCTTTATCCTTATCAGTAAAGTGTCTTGTAAAAGTAGAAGTTATCCTTTCGGCCCCATCAGATGAGTAGTCTCTACCAATATCAACAGACTGAGCATAGTCAGTTAATACATAAAATGATATTGTAGCATCCCTACTTGCATTATTGTAGGTATATATTGCTTCTGGCCTTCCAAGGAAATTTGTAGAGTTCCAGTTAGCATTCTCAGTATTTTGAATACTTTCAATGTATGGAGGGAAGAAGAACTGCTCGTTACTAGCATAATTCTTTATAAAAAACAATAATTTACCAGCCCCTTGAGGTGCGTATTGATTATTGATCGTAAACCTTTGTCTTGAAACTCTTGGTGAACCATCTCTATTCTTACCAGTTATGTATGCTGTATTATTCTGTGGGTCAAAGTTACCTCTTATAGAAGTTGGGTCATCATTATTCCTAATTGTATTCATAACGTGCTTAACACCTCTTCTTCCAGTTAGAAAATCTTCATCTTCAAACGGGTTTCCAAGAACTGTTTTAGCCATCTTAGATTCAGCAGAACCTTCTTCGCCTACATTAGGCCTTAGAATATCTCCATCAGAATCACCACCAGCGTAATAAGCACCAAGGTTGTTTGTTATAATTCCAGCTGGAGTAGTTATAGTTCCAACCTGATTGTTTGATCTAAATGAGCCTATGGTCTTTGAAATAAGGTCTTGAAATCCGTCTATAGATATACCTTCAAGATCATTAAGAGAACCTGGGTTTCCTGGCTGAAGTCTATTTATGTTAAACGCATTTTTCTCCTGACCATAATTTCTTATAGTTTGAGTTATAGAACCTTCCCAAAATGGCACATAAGTATTTTTCTTAAAGAAGTTGTCAACAAACTGACCACCTTTACCAAGCTCTGGATTAACTTCATACAAAGCGTCTGTTATAACCCTATCTCTTCTTCTCGTAGGGAAATCTGTCCTTTGAGAAACACCATAAAGTTGCTGAAGCTCTCTAGCTCTACCAACAATATAATCATCAGTAGCAAATATAGCTTTTGAAGTCGGTGTAGAGTATGGGTCTAGCCTGCTATAATCAACAAGATTGGTATTGTAGCTACCCTGAACTATTCTACCAAGCTTCCAGTTTTCATTTGTTGAAGTATACTCATCCTCACCATATTGCCACTTATTCTCTTTTATATTGTTAGTTCTGAATACTTCAGAATCATTGAATAGATTTGAATTATTTGGACCATTCTTAGATAAAAGAAGTTGTCTTAGCAATATACCCTGAGTAAACACTCTTGAAACTCCAAGGAACGAACTTGTACCCGCTCCTTGTACGTTTACACCAATAAGACCAAACCCTTTGTTAGCTGCTAGTGCATCATTTCTTAATTGAGCTGAATCTAACAATAGATCGCTATCATTAGGTACGTTTGGAGATAAATTATCTTCTCTTAGCCCAACTGAATCGACAGCAAGGTTACTATTAATAGATACATTACTAGCAAGATCATCTTCTCTATATCCAGAAGAATCGGATTGAAGGTCTGTTTCTATAGGAACGTTAGCAGACAAATCATCTTCTCTGTATTGTTCTGAATCTACTACAAGATTTGAGTTGCTTGGTACATTTGCAGATAAATCATCCTCCCTATACTGTTCTGAATCTTCTTCTAAATCAGTCTCAATAGCAACATTAGCAGATAGGTTATTAAACAAGTAAGGAGTAGAATCAACTATAAGATCACTATCAATATCTACGTTAAATGACAAGTCATCATTCCTGAAAGGAATTGAATCTGTTTCTAAATCACTCGTGTTGGGGCTATTAAATGAAAGGTCATCTATTCTATACGGAACCGAGTCAACCTCTAAGTCTGTTGTATTTGGAGTGTTGAGCGACAAGTCATCTTCTCTGTATACAACTGAGTCTGTCTCAAGATCAGTTATGTTAGGAGTGTTTAAAGATAAATCATCAGCCCTATATGTAACTGAGTCAACTTCTAAATCAGTTTCAACTGGATTGTTAAATGATAAATCATCATTTCTATAAGGAGATGAGTCAGTTTCTAAATCAGTTTCAATTGGATTGTTTTTAGAAATATCATCTTCTCTAAACTGCTCTGAATCTCTTTCAAGATCACTTTCACTCTCTACGTTTAGAGATAAGTCATCTGACCTAAACTGCTCTGAATCTTCTTCTAAATTACTATTGCTTGGCTTGTTTTTAGAAAGGTCATCATTCCTATAGTCAACAGACTCTGACTCAAGATCAGTAGTCTTTGGTTTATTCTTAGAAAGATCATCGTTTCTATATTCAACAGAATCAGTCTCAAGATTAGTGCTTCTTGAATCGTTCTTTGATAGATCGCCTTCTCTATAAATTTCAGAATCACTTTCAAGGTCAGAATTTTTAGGAGTATTTTTAGAAAGATCATCAATTCTTGCCTGCTCCCCAGTCTCTTCTAAGTCAGGTTGACCAGACGGTGCGTTATTAGAAAGCTGACCCTGCCTTATTGACTCAGAATCAGACTCAATATTAGAATCTCTACCAACTGTTTTGTTTGATAAGTTTGCTCTTCTAAATGCAATACTATCCTTTTCAAGATCACTATCTTTTTCGACATTCTTAGAAATATCGTTTTTTCTAAATTGGTTTCTAATATTTTCAGAGTCTCTTAATAAATCTTGATCTTTAGATACATTTTTAGCTGTATCATCTATCCTATAAGCTTCAGAGTCTTCAAGAAGATCGTCCTCCTTGATTCCAGGGGAGTTTTTAGACAATGCATCTGACCTCTTTGCATCAGCTGTATCATCAATGCTCTGAGGTTTTGTGGTATTTTTACTTAAGTTCGCCTTTCTGTATGCTTTAGAATCTTTCTCTAAATCACTATCAATAGGAACATTCTTGTGAATATCTTTAGTTCTAAAACGATTTCTATATTCTTCAGAATCTCTTAATAAATCCTGATTCTTGTCAACATTTTTAGATATAGAGCTGTCTCTATAAGCAGGACTATCCTTTTCTATATCACTCTCCGAAGAAAGGTTCTTTCTGTTTTTTGAAATGTTCGATCTTCTTGCTTGATCTGAGTCCTGACCTAAATTACTATCCTTGGGAACATTTTTTGAAATAAGGTTATCCCTCATAGTCTCAGAACTTCTTAGCAAATTTTCTCTATCTTGCTGTATTTTTTGTCTGGCCAGAAGTGCTTTTCTAAAATCTACAGAAATTTTTTCAAGATCAGTTTCTTCTGAAACAAGCTTAGAAATAAGATTATCTCTTATAAGCTTAGAATCCTCTTCAATATCACTATTGATTGGTACATTTTTAGACATTAGCGTTTCCCTTGTTCTCGGATAAAGAACATCATATACACTCTCAGGTCTAACAACATTTTTAGAAAGCAATCTCTTTCTAGCATCTGCAGAAAATTCTTCGTAGAATTCCTTCAGCCTCTGCTCTTGTCTTGCTGCCTCGTCATTAGGGTCAAATAATGGGAAACCGTCTTCCATGATTAACGTTTCTTATAAATAAGAAGATAAAAAATTTTGGAGGCTAAATTAAAGGAATTATGACACAATCTCTGTATCATCAACGATGAGACTCTGCAAGTCTCTACCATTGAGCTTGAGATTAATTTCAATTTTCTTTTTACCACCACCTTTAGAGCTACCACCTTTTCCGATGTTTGCAAGCTTAGCTAGTGCTTCAGCAATCTTGTCAATTGAGGTCACCATTCCTCCGCCAAATGAACCAATAGCCATAGACCAAGCAAGACTTCTTAACATCTCTAATTTACTTACATCAAGATTTTGTGCAGCAGTAGACAGTTTTTCAATACCATCAGCAAGACCGCCAATAGCATCAGACATCTTCATAAGAGGGTCAGCAGCTACCATAGCTATACCAGCAAGCATCTGAAGTGTATCAAGTGGCCCTCCACCACCAAGAAGACTTCCAAGTCCGCTCATAAGCCCTCCAATTAACGCACCAGCTGAAAATGCCATTAACCCAGGAACAACAGCAAGAAGTGCGTCACCCATTTGAGCAAATGTACTCCAATCTACGTTACTAACTCTTTCTGCAAGAGATACGATAGGTATTAAGGCAAGACCACCAAGAGCTAATCCAGGTGCAGCTAACAACAAGCCAAGTCCAGCTAAAATAAGACCAGGCGTTGCAGTAAGAAGCGCAGAACCGAGATCACTTAGCCAAGTGAAGTCTAGTCCCTGCATCATTTGAGATGCTTTTGCAAACACCATCATGGATTCTCCAAATATCATAAGCCCTACACCAACACCAATAAGTGCAGCAACACCAATAACAAGAGCTATAAGCTGAGGACCCATAAGCAATGCTCCAATAACTGTAAGTGCAATTATAACCGCAGTAAGAACACCTATACCCATGAGAACACTACCCCAGTCAACGTCAGTGAACATGGTAAGAGCAAATGCAAATGGAATTAACGCTGCTCCAGCAATAGCAACTGCCAAGGCTCCTTTAAGCACGTTCTTAAGATTAGAGCCCATGATTCCAAACCCTCTAGCAATTGCGCTAAACCCTGCTGTAACAAGCTTAGATAAAGCTCCTATACCTGCAAGAAGTAGTAATGTAGGCATACCAGGAAGTAATAGAACTAATGCTGGACCAGCAAGCGCAACTGCACCAATACCCTGAAACACTTTCTTATCACCCATTGCCTTCAAGCCTTCTGCAAGTGATTTAAGACCACCTCCAGAGCCTTTAGCCTTAGCAGTCTCCCCACCTTTGTCTGCAGTTTTATTAATTTGTCCAGCAAGCTTATCCTGGCCTCCGCCACCTCCGCCACCAAATCCAAGTAGCTTCTTGCCTTTTGCAAACATGTTTTTCAATCCACCAGCTACAGCCTTAAATCCTTGAAGGGCCATTCCAAGCTTAGGAGCAACAGCTGCAAAGGCGATCAGACCTCCTACAAGCATTTTTATAGGACCTGGCATTGAATTTAGTGTCTGTATAAAGCTGGTGAGCATTTTTATAAATGGCTCAAAAACAACAAATAAATTAAGAATTGCATCTTTAAATGCTGATATGCTATCTTGAAACGACTGATTTGCTTCTGCTTGCTCAGCTAGAGTTTTTTCTTTTAACTTCTTTTCTTCCATAAGAGCGTTTATCTCAGTCTGACTCAAATCCTCAAGATCATCTACATTAGAAATATCAATACCAGCTCCTGTAGCTAAATCTTTAAGCTCATCTGTCATCTCTATCTTTCCGCCATCCATTTCGGTCATGTCGTTAAGGAAGTTTCTGGCCTCATCTGGTATCGCATCACTTAAGCCAAGTAAGTCAGCTTTCTTAGCGTCCTCTGCATTCTTCTGAATCATTTTCTGTATACTATCGAGAGATTGTCCAGTTGCGTCTGCAACAATCTGAAGACGGTCAACATCTACTGGGTCAAACTTAAACTCACCATCTTCGTTAAATGCTCCTATATCATCACCCATATTGGTTAATATCTTCTGAAGTTCTTCTGGACCCTTACGTGCAGCAGATAATAAGTCCATAGGATTAATATTAGCAAATGAACCACCAGCAAGTTGAAGTTGTGTTGCCATATCCATAGCGCCCTCTATTGTTCTAGCTCTCTTTGCAACATCAAATATTTCATCAACATTCATACGAAGTCTCTGGGCTGTAGCTACCATCCTAGTTAATGACTCTTCTCCGCCCTGGAATCCCATCTGACGCATCTTGTCAATATTTCTAGAAACACCTTGTAAAAGCTTCTTGGTATTAACCCCAAACAACTTAGCAGTCTTGTTAGCCCCTTCCATGTATGATTCGACCTGCTCTGCAGATTGTCCAGCACGCATCATTTCACCAGCGATTGTACTTATCTCTTCAGAAGATATACCAGTAGCTTTCTCTATGGCTACAAAATGCTCTACAGCTCCAGCAAGATAGTCTTGATCAATGGTTGCGAGCTCTTCTCCAAGAGAACCCATTAGTCCTAAAGTATCCCCCACGCTCATGTTAAACCTAGCTGCCTCAGATGTAAGATTTGCCATTTCATAAGATGCTGTAATACCTTTATCTACAACAAAACCAAAGTTTTTTCCAGCATCTGAAATAGCTTGATCATATTCAAGCATTCTAGGAATAATTCCTGAAGAAAGATTTTTTGCCCCTTTTTGAAACGCATCAGTAAGACTAAATACTTGTTTTGTTGATTTTTGAGCTTCTTGTGAAACTTGCTCAAATTCCCCAGACAACTCTTCTGCAAATCTAACTGCATTTTTTTCACTTTCTACAAAACCATCACTATGATATACAATATCTTTAAGAAGACTTGATTGGTCTTCAACAAGACCATTCAGACCCTTTTGCTGAATTTGTATTAAAGCCTGTATTCTCTCTTGCTCATTAAGCCCAGACATAAAATCTGGATGCTTTGCAAGTATCTTTTCATAATGCTCTGAGTGATCTTCAAAGTACTTTTTTTGATCGTCTATAAATTCATCGCTTTTCCCTATAAAGTCCTCAAAACTTTTCTTATGCTTTTCAAACGTATCAGAATCCTCCTCCCTAAGCTTAGCAACTTCTTGCTGAAGCCTAAGCACATCATTAGCTGTCTTTAACTCCTCTTCAAAACCAACTGCTTCAGCTATTTTTTTAAAGTCTTCTGGGATAGATGCAGTAGTTGACTTCATGCTATCAAGACTCTTCTCTATATCAGAAAACTTACCACTTATGGTGTCTCCAATCTGCTCGTATGCTGTATTTATTTTCTGAGATAAATTAGAAAGCTCCTCTTTTTGTTTGACTATCTCCTCCGTAGTCTTATCCATTTCCTTGAAGAATGCTGCTCCAGATATACCGAAAAGCTGAGTAGCCACATTACCAAAAGCATCATCAATAGATTTGACATTTTTTTTAGCTTGCTCTGTTTTCTTTATAAAATCCTCAACTGCCTTTAAGGATTCTTTGTTTATATCACCACTGTTCTTCTTGGCCATGAATTACTTTTCATATAAATAGTATGAAACAAAAAAAAGTCGAAGACAAACGCCTCCGACTCTAATATGAAAAATAATTAGTCTAAATTAAATGCTTATTTATCATTCTGCAAATACTCAAGAGCAGTTTTATTATCCATCATAGCAACCTTATTGTTTAAGTAACTAATTACTTTTTTACTCTGAGGGTGATCTGGATTTGCTAAAAAAGAATCAACGTGACTTGTTTTCTTCATAACCTCCGCAGCCTGAGCATTGTTCATCATAGCCATCTTATTATCTCTATAGCTAAGAACATTTTGCAAACTGTTTGTTCCACCTCCATTTGAATCGCTTGTCCAAAAGTGAGGGTCATTTCTCATCTCTCCAAAAGACTTAAATACATGTCTAAAGAAGTTAAAAATACTTGTGTTTCTGCCATTAAGTGCAGAACCTACGAAAATGTAAATAACTGACTGAAGGATGTAAAATGACAAAATACCTAATGAAACAGCCATAACAATACTTACGATTGCAGTGTTTCTAAGTTCAGCACTATAACCACCGTGAATTAATTCTGAAATCATTAGCTTATACTCAAATGGGTCAGAAGGAACATCTAACACCACAAAAAGAATAGCTGCTAATAATAATCTGAAAACTCCTATTAATTGCTTATCCATAATCTTTGTTTTTATTGGTTTTATCTTGTTATACGCACAAAGATCAAAAATGTTACATATTATCTGCAATAATTTTACCCACAAGACCTCTAATCTCGTTCTTAAGCTTAATTTTACCCATTTTTTCCTTAGTCTTTCCTCCTGATGGCTGTTGTTCTGGAGATTCTGGCTGCTTTTGAACTCCTAGCGCTGATCTAAGCTTATCCATTACTAGCTTTTGCCTTGCCTCGTCTTCTTGATTATTATCTCCTTGGACATGCATCCTATCGACAAAGAACCTTACAAAATCGTTAATTCTACTCAAAGACTCTTTAACTTCCTTTGGAGCCTCCTTGTTGTCGCCTTGTTCTCCAAATATTGGTTTTAGATAAGGGTTGGTTCCATATCCGTTTATTAACCCATTTTTTATAGCACTTCTTACAATGCTTATGTCTTTTTGAAATATTCCGCTCTTAATGTTAGATACAACTTCATTATACTTTTTCATATAAGAAGCGTCTGGTATATAAAAATAAGCTTTTCCTTTAGCTTCTGGTGGAAGTGGAAGCATTTTACCTCCTGGCCCCCTTTGTTGCTGCTTAACATTAAGCCCTGGTATTTTTGCAAGATCATAAACTTGCTGAGTAGCTGCATAATCAACATTTTCTCCTTCAGGCTCTGACACAGGCCCAGTAGTTCCAGCAAGAGCTACACTAGCTGATTTAATACCAGACGAAACATCAAGCTTAAAAACTTTTATCTCTTTTAACGAAGGTGATTGAAAGTTTATAGTCGTGTTTTTATGAAATGATACTTTATCGGCTCCTCTTATATCAGACCAATCATAAGTAACTCTTTGTTTATTACCAGTTCTACCATCAACAACATCATATGAAAACATTCTATTGTTTCCTCCAAGCCTCTTTATACAAGTTACGCTATGGCTAGTACCATCATTTAGGTTTATAGTTATTGTTTGACCTGGCTTTATAGCAAGCAAATTAAATGAATAATCAATCTCTCCTGGTGCTAAGTTATCAACTCCAAGAATACCTCCTCCAGTTTCTTCAATTATTCCATCGAAAAAGAAATATGGACTTGCTTTCCATTGGTCGTGTTTTGGTAAAAACGCTGGCTTAGCATCTGTATCACCAAACTGTCCTCCTGCAAATTTGCTCACTCCTCCGAAGAACTTTCCTTTAAATATACCATCAAACCAGACACCATTAAATGATGTTACTTCAACCTGACCTGTAAGCTTTATAGTTAATTCTCCTTTGAACTTTGCATCAAGCAACCATCTTAATGGACTATTTTTAAAGTCATAATCCATAAAAACCTCCTCACTAACTCCGTTCAACTTGGTAACGACACTATTTCCTATTACGTAATCATTACCCTTTTTTGTTACCTGTCCTTGTCCAGAAAGCTCCTGAGCCCTTTGTTTCATAGCTTTCTTGGCAGCTCTAGCCTTAGAGCCAAACAACTCACTAAACACAGCATCTGTGCTTTCCTTAAGATTTTTTAGCTTATCATCGTGACTACTCATAGTAAGGGCGGTTTTCTAATAAATAGGTGAATTTTTGAATAAATTACCTTCTAATTATTTTTTACCTTTAGCCTTCGCCTGCCTCATAGCTTTCTCTTCAGCTTCCTTCTTCTTAGTGAGCTCTTCATTGATTCTATTTATGAACCATCTTCTTTCAGTAACAGGCATTTTCTTGGCATCTTCTATACTTATCCCTTTGCCATAGTATGTGATCAAAAACAATTCCTCTTGAACGTTCTGCCTAAATGTAGACGGGAATGCTAGGAAGCTATGTGCACCGCCAAAATCATACTCAGTCTCATGTCCACAACTTGCACATGTATGCCTAACCGTTGCGTCAACACCAGGTATAACTTTTGAAAGAAACTTCTTCACTCTTCTTATTTGCTCAAGATTAAGCCTTCTTATAACGCTTTCGATTATTCTTTTATCTTCACAGCCATTTATTGATTTAGTCATGTATATGATCTTATCCATCTGACTGACTTTAGCTCTTTTCATACCGAGCTCTTCAAAATAAGTAAGTGGCTTAAACATAAAAACCATTTCAGTTCCATCTAGAAGCATTGGAATCATGCCATTCTCAGGCACAACGATTACATCTTTCATTTGAAATGATGAAAGTCTGATAGGGACTTCTTCTGTAAATCCGCAACTCTTGCAATCAAGCTCAACCTCCATCTTATCACCGTATGCAAATGATCTTAAGAATAACCCAATAGCTTCCACATCTCCAGTAAGCAAGTCTTCTGGCTCCACGTTTTGCTCAACAAGTATATTCCTGAGAAGAAACTCCATAGCCTTTCCAGATTCTACCAGAAACTCACTTGTAAGGAGGTTTTCCTCAATGTACGTCATTTGATTTAGAAGTAGATAATTTTCCTTGGTAGGATAAAAAAGGCCTCTTGAGGGTATAAACAACATCTCAAAAGGCCTCTCAATATGACTATCCTTCTTTTGCTGCTGAACTATTTCTGCAAGCTTCTTGACCTCTTCAGTATTTTCACTGAACTTAGTCTTAAGCTCGTCAATGGATTCTAACAGCTCAGAAGAATTTTCTCTTTGTTTTAATACTTCTTCTAAATCACCAATAGACCTAATGTCCTTGTTTTCTTGATGATCTTCTTTCATATTAATCTACGTCTGGATAGAATAGCTTAGGTGTAATTGGAATATCTCTAATGTCCAGCTCACCACATGCAGGGCACTCAAATTCATAAGACAAATCAAGACCTGGCTCAATCCTTCTTACATATTCTCTAAAGAACATTGAATCCTTCATTGGCATTGCTGCGATAAACTTCTTAATATATAGCTTATCTCTGTTTCCATTAACTTCCATGATCTGAAGAACATACTTCTCTGTTACGAGCTTGTTTATTCTCATTCCACCTGACTTCTTAGCATTGTTTTCTGCAAGCTTAGAAAGTCTCTTTTCATCACGACCACTTAATAGTCTGAATTTGATGGTAAGCTTCATTACTGGTAGCTCTACTTCATACTCTCCATCATCATCTGGCATAATCTCAAGCGGCTTTGCCTTTAACTGATCAAGATCAATTGTTGGCTCATGAACCTGTCCGCATGCTGGACAAGTCATCTCACCTGGAACGTATTCATTACCAAGCCCAGTCTTTCTAATCTGAACTAACAGGAAGTTCCTATCTCCAGATAACATTGCTTCTGGTCTTAGGTCTGGGTCCTTAACCGCCTTATCAAGAAGAACATCAAGAACTCTACCAGATTTAATAAGGTCTGGTGAGTATAGAATATCATCTTCTTCTGCTGTAAGGTATTTAATTGTTACTGAAGATTTTCCATTTGAATAGAACTTACCTCTTGAAGGTAGTTCAATTTCTTCCGTAGGAACCTTAAACTCAGTATCTATAAAGTGTTCTGGAATATTGTGCTCCTTGGCAATGTCAGAAACATTTTCCTTAGGCTCTTCTTTAGATGGAGCCTGGCCTTGTGGAGCCTGATTTTGTGGAGCTTCGTTTTCCTCTGGAATGCTTGCTCCTTGTTGTTCTGGCTTCGGCATGTTAGACTTGTTATTGTCTTTTTCTTCTCCGTCACCTAATACGATTTGGTCGTTGGCCATAATTTATGAGTTTTAGTTTCTCATAAATAATAAGCAATAAAAAAGTTAAACTAAATAGAAAATATTTTTTTGTTTTCCTTAGGTTTGTGACTGAATTGTTGAATTTTGTTGAGAGTCTTGTGACTGTTGCATAGTCTGGTATTGCGTAGCATTAACAAGAGACTGCTGAGCTAATTCAAGCTCTTTCTCTGCCATTTCAAGCCTATCTTTTACCATTTTAGCTCTAGAAGTCCTTGCGTCCTTCTCATCTCTTGGTAGGTTACTAACTCTAGCATCTGCCTCTCTAAACTTAAGTTCATCCTTGAGTTGCTTTACCTGCTCTTCGTTGGACTTGATCATATCTTGAGCTACCTTTACTGGGTCTTCCTCTCCGATTTCTTTCATTACCTTCTGAAACTCTTCTCTAATTATCTTTCTTATCTTGTCCATCCTTAAGTATTTTTTTAAAACGTTTTTTCTGTTCTTTATAATTGTTCTTTAGATCATATTCCCATACTCTCTCGAACTTATATCCATTCCCTTTAGCTAGAGTCTCCTTATACTTATCGTTCTTCTGATTTCTAAGCTGAGTCTTATTTAGCTCCTTGTTCTCATATATTAGAGGATTTGCATGCCAATAATCACCATCAACCTCAACTATCATATTTTTTGAAGGTATATAAAAATCAAAAATTTTCTTTCCAACAACCTTTTGTAATTGAATCTCCACTCCAAGCTCCTTCATCATCTTAGCAAAGACTCTCTCTGGCTCAGTCATTTTCTTAGCCATCTTATTCGCCTTTGCCTGGAGCTTCTTCTTTCTATTAGCTTTAGCTGCTTCAGGGTTTGCCTGAAATTTAGCCTTAGCCATAGCTCTTTTAACCATTTTGCTGTAGGAACTTTTCTTCTTCTTTGCCATTCAGTGCTTTATAATAAATATGAATTAAAAAGCCTATTTTTTGTATAAAACTGCATTTTTTGAAAAAATTGAAGCTATATAATAGTAACGACTCACCTACTAAACCAAAGAATAATAATGAATACTATCTTAGTCAATTTTGATGACGAATCTAAAGGAGTTATCAAAGAATTAGAGAGAGAAGGTATAAATTTAGAGAAGCTTATTGAAAAGCTAGATGGAGCTAAACATAAACTCAAAAAAAGCAACACTCCTAAAGATGAGCTTGAAGGTAAAATTTAAAAACAATGGCTGGTAACGATTACTCACTTATATTGAATCACTTAGAAAAGCTAGAAGGGAAAATTGATGGTCTCGCAACTGAGTTGCAGCAAACAAACATTGAAATGACAAGAATAGCTGGGATGAAGCACGCTCTTAATGACATAAAAGCATGGAAAGAAAATATGGAAAGCATTGTTAATGCAGACGATCTCAGGGGAATGAAAACTACAATTCAAGACCTAAAAAGCGTAGTAGAGTCCGTTGATGACTTTGAAAAAGAAATTGAATCTCTAAAAAAAGAGAAGGAAGAAGATAGAAAGGAAATAGAAAAGCTCAAGCTTTTTAGAACTAAAACAGTTACTATAGGTGGTATACTATTCTTTGTATTTACAACCGCTATTACTGTTCTTGGCTGGTTCCTATCTTAGAAGCTGACTTAGCCATTCCATCTACTTTCTTAATAAATTTTGTTGAGTTTCTCTTCACATGATAAAACTCAACCTCATAACTTATAGCAAGCCTGTTCAGGGCTACTAACAACCTCTCCCAAGCATCACGATTCTCAACTGGTTTCTTTTTGCTATTTAACCACCCATTATTAATCCACTTACTGTACCACTTATCTTTAAGACAGTTTATAACATACGCACTATCTGAATATAGTGTTATCTTTTCATCTTCCTCAATTATAATTTTAGAATTTTCTACTTCCTCAAAAGCACAAGCTACAGCTGTGATCTCCATTTCTTGGTTTGTAGAACCTTCCTTACTTCCACTACCAGATAAAACAACTTCCATATCTTTTCCAGGTATTTGCTTTAGAGCAACATATGCCCATCCACCCTGACCTAAGGCAACTCCGTTTTCCCTAGAGTTTTCCTTGCATGCACCATCTGTAAATATATTCATTACGCAAACATACTTTCAAAATCCCAAACTACAACTTCTTTTTTTTGGCACTCATCAAGAGTGTACTCCTCTATACGACCTTCATAAATTCCATAGTAGAAGTACTTGCCATCTGATTTCCTTTTAAACACGTATAGATACCATCTTCCACTGGCATCATCAGCCTTCTTGTCTAAAGTGTCTACGTATTCATAGGGAAACTTATCGAAATAATCTTTATACTGATCGTCCATAGACCATTCTTCAAGACCACAAATAGTGTTAAAAGCAAAATCTTTAAACTCACTATTCCTAACCTCATATTCCTCTTTCTCTATTTCTGCACCGTCTTCTGGGCAAAATTTTGTTTCTTCTGAGTATGTTCTTGAGCATTTTGGGCATTTGTATCTAAATTTATTCTCAGGTGTTAATGCGCCTGTCTCTACATTAAAAGCCTCTGTAAATTCCTTTAAAAAATCGTCTAACTTAATCGTTTCCCTTTTCATCTTCCTTGTTTTCTAAAATTGATATATCTAATTTCCATTCTTTTTCACTTCTTTTTGACCACTCCTCAAAACAGTGTTCCACATATAGAGCTGCTTCTTCAAGAGTTATTTCATTAACTTTTGCTAAATGTTCTATAGCCTCGGCTTGTTTGCCCTTAATTCCAGCAAGACCTATATGCTTAACCTGATGACAGTCTGGGCATAATGCAATCATACCTTCCAGTGTCTGAGTACAATTTTCATCATCATAATTCCATATCTCATGACATTCTACTGGATGCTTAGGACCCTTGCCTCCGCAAATCTCACATTTATAACCAGCTTTCTTGTAGCAGGCTCTTCTGATCACATCCCACTCTGCCTGGGTCACATTCGACCTAACATTACTATACCATGCGGTACTGGGAACTAATTCAATCGTTAACTTCATTTGTTTATTCTTATTAAAACCTTTTGTGGACACTTCTTAGTTAACCTCTTGTAAAATGGCATCTGATAATATGCTATTATCTCTTTATAGTTTACAAGAGCATGCTTCTCATTATCTGAATATATTTCAATAACCTCAAGTCCCATTAAACCCTTGTATCTTGTTTTTTCTGATCTATTCTTATAACCCTTGTACCATGCTTAAAGTTTATGTAGCCTTTTTGGTTCTTAGTGAACTCGGCAACAAAAACTCCGTCTTTTTCTAATTTTGGAAAAAGGTCATGACACATTGGTTCAAAAGCTCTTAGTGTAGTAGTGCTTATTCCATCTCCTACTCTCATAGTCAAATACTGCTTCCCAGTCCTTCCTGTAAGCATTTTATAAGAATCAACAACAAATATGTAGTAATCATCCTCATCGAAGTTTATAATCATCTCTACTGGCTTCTCACGCTTTGATTTAGCGTTGATCTCCGCCTTAAGCTCTGTAATCTGCTTAATCCTATCAAGATCGAAATTACACACCTCTATGAACTCTAGTCTTTTTCTAACAGGGCTTGTAGGTGGATATTTTGCTTCATCGTCAACAACTGGAATATTAAAAGCTTCATCGTTCATGTCAAACATTACCATCTGGTTTGGAGCCTTCTTCTTTTTCTTCTTTTGCTTTATAGCTAATAGCTGATCTCTAGAATTAGCCCAATCATCAAAAACACCAGCCTTAAGACAAGCTACAAACGCTGTCTTATTAAACTTACTAAATGGAAGTCTCATGAAAACACTCATATTAACAGTGTCAAGCGTTTTCTTAGGCTCCCCCTCTTTAACTTTAATTTCGTCAATAAGTCTAATCATTTCCTCATATGCAATTGGGCCTAGACCATTGATTCCAGAAAATCCCATAGAAATTTCTTTCTCACCTGTCATTGTCCATCTCCAACCAGATTTCCTTGACGGTGGTTTAATCTCAATTCCCTTAGACATTGCTGATGCAATTGCTGACGCAACCCATTGTTGAGTCTTCTCTTTACCTCCACTTTTCTTTGGGTGGTTAAGAAGTGCTGTATAAAACTCAGTAGGATAGTAGTGCTTTAAATAAAGCGTCTGCATCGCAAGGTATGAATAAGATAGAGAGTGAGACTTATTGAACGAATATCCAAGATATTGTATTACCCAATCCTTTATTTTATCTACCTCCTGCTTATCGTAGCCTTGAGCAGCAGCTCCTTCAAGGAACATGTTCCAGTACTGCTGAAACCCTTTCCAATTCTTGTTATTCTTTTCACTTTCTGTAAGCTGTTCTCCAGCTGAGTGGCGAGCAATTATCTTACTAGCCTTATCCATATAACGTCTAAGCATATCTCCCTTACCAAGACCCATTCCACCGATCTTATCAGCAATAAACATAAGTTGTTCCTGAAATACAAGTACTCCGTTTGTTTCTGCTAATATTGGCTCTAGCGCAGGATGAACAAGTTCTATCTTTTCTGGATTGAACTTGTTGCTTATAAATTCTTCGTGTGCACCAATACCCATTGGTCCTGGTCTATACAATGCATTACATGCAACGAGTTCTTCAAACTTTTCAACTCTTACGCCTCTTATAAGGTTGTTCATACCATGACTCTCAAACTGAAATATACCATGATTAAGTCCAAGTCTAAGTTCTGAAAATAGATTAGGGTCTTCAAGATCAACATAATCTATTGTATGAGTTACGTCAACTCCCTTGTTCTTCTTAATTATTTCAATAGACTCTTTGATTACGTTTAAGGTTTCAATATTAAGTCTATCAAGCTTAAGAATACCAAGAGCACTCAAATCCTTCCCAGACTTATCTGCCTCTTGAAAGGCTGTTACAATATTCTCGTTAGTAGGTATGACATTAGTGGGAATATAATTCCAAGATACATCTGGAGTAATTACAACACCAGCCGCATGCTGACCAATACTTCTTATGTTTCCTTGAAGTGATAGCGCAGTCTCTATGATCTCCTTGTTCTTAGGGTCTCTAATCCAATTTCTAACAACATCGCTACATTCTGGCTTATCTGGCCATGTTTCAAACCAGTGCCTAAGCGTGTCATTATATTTTAAGAAATCAGGCATCTCATCAGTAACCTTAAACACTGGAGAGTTAAATCCTGTATATTCCTTCCCTTTGTAAGCACGAACAACGTCCTTAATAGAGTTCTTTTCAGAAAATGTACCAAATGTCCCAACAGACATTACACGCTCTTCTCCGTACTTCTCATATAAAAATCTATCTGTAACATGATCAGTACCCTGCATAAAGTCAATATCAATATCAGGTGGCGAATCTCTTTCTGGATTAAGGAAACGCTCAAAGTATAGATTAAATCTTATAGGGTCAATCTTGGTAATATCAAGACACCATGACAACAAAGAACCTGCAGCTGAACCACGAGCAGGACCAATATCATAGTTAGGTATTGTATCATCACCCTGCTTTCTGTAGAAGTTAATTATCTCCCAGTTAACCAGGAAGTAGTCAAGCATTTTCTTAGACTCAATTACACTGAGCTCATAGTTAAGACGATCAACATACTCTTTGATCTTTTCATCATTAATCTCAACTAACCCAGTTTCCTTGTACTTATTTATTTTTTGCTTGAGCTTTGCAAACGCAAGCTTAACAATTATATCCTCAGTCTTATCTGACTTGAAATAATCTATTATATCTTGAGTCGGTTCATACTTAGGGTATTTCTCAACTCCAAGCTCTAATTCAAAATTACATCTATCTGCAATTGTCAGCGTATTGTTAAGACATAGATCAATAAAACTATCTGGGTAATTAAACCCATACTTAGTATTCATATTCCTAAAATCTTCGCTGTTAAAATAGTACATCTCCCTATTCTCCTTAAGACTGCACATATGCATTGGTCTATGCTGCTTAATAGATGTCACAACGTCCTGAATAACTGAATCCTTTTCTCTTGGATAATAAGTATTGTTACTTAATACTGGAATTAGATTATACTTCTTTACCATTTTAAGCAAGAAGTTATTGTACTGCTTTTGAATTGGGAATTTACTGAGCTGAATTTCTACAATTAAATCCTCTCCAAACTCGCTTCTTAGCATGTTAAGATAATTCTCAGCCTCTTTATCTTTACCTCTCAAAACAGTATGTGCAAGCTTACTGTCAAGGCCAGATGTAGAAACCATTAACCCTTCCTTATTCTCAAGAAGCCATTTAGTAGTAATTCTTGCTGACTTGTTAAAGTAGCCTTCATTATTTGACATGTAGACGAGCTTGTTAAGACTTCTATATCCTTGCTCATTCTTTATGAAAATCTTCATCTTGTAATTATCCCCCTCAAGCTTTCGATCTTCAAATTTTCCTATATTGTCATTAAGAATAATTTCTATCCCAAACACTGGCTTAATATCATTAGCCCTACATTTTTGAAAAAGTTCAAGCATACTAGATAGGGTTGAATTATCTGTGACAGCTATTGCGCTATGACCATATGCCTTCGCCATCTTAACGTAATCGTCAACAGAGCCAGCACCCTCAAGTATAGAGTGAAACGTATGAAGGCCTAACGGAACCAGTGGAGTGGAATCTTTAGATTCCTGCACCTCTTCACCAACCTGAAAAGAAACTGGAGTTTGTGGAGTAGCCTCCTCATTTGCTTGCTTTGCAAATTCTGCAAGAGACTCCGAAGCCACTTCCTGATCTGCTTCTTTATATCCAAGCACTCCTAGCTCCTGAAGTTTAAAGAAACAATTAGCAAGAGCATCAACATCGACCATCGCATCATGGGCATCTTCAAAACCTTTTCCGAAAAGCTTAGTGTGAAGCTCAGTAAGAGAAGGGTACTTAAACCCACCCCTTCTCTTGTTTGGTATAGCCACGAACTCTGTTGTGAGCTTCATGGTATCAACATGCATTATATCCTGCACATGGTTGTGCATACCCTCTCTAAGATACTCACAACCAACTACATTCTCATCAAAGGGAATATTATGAGCAATAAGATACTTACTCCCTTTTATTGCTTGAGCAAACTCTTCAAGAGCCTGTTTTAAAGGAATGCCCTCCTCTTTTGCACGTTGTGTTGAAATTCTATGAATTTTAACCACCTCTTCTGGTATGATATACCCTTGTGGTTTAATGATATGATTCTTAGAATCAATTTCCACCCCATTGTTATCAAACACTTTCCAAGCAATTTGGACCATTCTTGGCCAATTGTTAAAATCGTGTACGGGTGCGCTAAAACTCTTTGCTCTACCTGTTGTCTCGGTATCAAATACTATATACATACATTCTCTCCAGTTAAGTTGTCTCTAAAAACTACTCAACTGCAAATATAACCCAAAACATCTCTGAAAGCAAATTAAAGATTAATCATCTTCATAATTACTGTCGTAGTCCTGCTTTATAAGCTGTATCTTTTTCTTGATATTCTTGATGATAGATTCCATTTGTCTACAATGCCTCCTGGCGTCAACACCAGCTTCCTTAACCTTCTTTGGCCCAAGGAATTTTCTTAGCCTAGTGTCGAAACCTTCAAGCTCCTCCATAAGCAATAGAACTTCCTCCTTAAGCTCGTAGCGATCATTCTTGTTCCAGCCTTCGTAGTATTTTCTATCAAGCATTACCCTTGTTTCTTTTTCTTAGCATTTCACCAATCTTATCCATTAACTCATCGCTATTTTTAGATAGGTCTTCAGTACTATTGATTAAAGGGTTTACTTTTTCTTCCTGAATAACATTTTTAACACCTCTCTTTTGAAGCCCGCTCTCAATGCTTCTCATAAGCTTTTTAGACTCATTGTTCATCGTATGACTTCTCTTAATAAGGGCGTTGTCCTCCATTTTTTCTTCTTTGGTAATTACTCTCTCATCTTCACCAAGAAGATCGTTGAGCATGTTATCAACATATTTATCAGAAATCACTTGAGCTTTTCTAAATTTAGACTCAGATACTGGCGCTGGCTCTTCACCTCCACCTTCACCTCCTCCAAGGTCTTCACCTCCAAGGTCTTCTCCACCACCTAAATCATCTGCTCCACCCATGTCGAAGCCGCCACCGAGGCCACCGCCTCCGCCTCCACCAAGGTCTCCACCTTCGTCTCCGCCTTCGCCACCTTGCTGTTGCATCATCTCTTCAGCACCTTCAATCTCAAATTTCTCATCAAGGTCTTTAAATAAGCCGATCTTCTTATACATTTCAACAGCAGAGTCAATTTCTGCAAATATTTTCTTCTCAACTTTCTTCTGCTTAAGTATGAGCTTGATCTCGCTCTTAGAAAATCCTAAAATGTTTTCCATTGCCCAGACATATGATACTGGAGATGTAGCCTCTGCTGAGAACATTTCCTTAAACACCTCAAGACGAGCCTTCATTGTCTCAAGCTTAAGAAGCTCTTGTTGAGTTGAAGGGTTTGTAAGTGTAATCGTAAAATTGTCTATGTCATCCTCAAAACCATTAAAATATAGGTGGATGTTTGCAATCCTCTTAAGCTCTGCAAGAACTGCTTGCTGAATCGTGTTGATTGTTCTAGCAAATCTAAGGTCTTGCTGAGAAAGGGTTGAGCCTCCAGGTAAAGCTTCTCCATAGTTCAAGTAATTCTTAGGAACTTGAAGGGATGCAAATAGCTTATTCTGGAAGTATTCAATATCTTGAATGTCACCAAGGTTAGAAGCACCTGGCAGTGTCTCAATTCTTGATGATCTATCTGCTCTCATTGGAATGAAGTAATCCTCCGTTACGTTCATAGGATTATACTTCATATTGATGTTACCTGTATTCTGATCAACAATTGGCTGCTTCTTAAGCTGCATCTGGAACTGCTGGATAAACTGACCAACATCCGCATGCTCAAGGTTACCTACATCAATATAAAACACTCTTCTTTCTGGTGCTCTTGTGATACGATAAACAAGCATAGAATCTTCTGCAAGCTGAAGTTGCTTCCAAAGCTTTCTAGCTGGGTCAAGTATTGATCTACCGTATGGAAGTTTTCTAGTATCTTCAAGGAGCCTGAAATGCGCAACCTGCCAATCCTCGAAATAGTCACCAGTTGTTTCCCAACGGAATCTTACATCATCTGTTCTACCTTCATAACCTTCTTCTCTGTGTATTTCCTCAGATGGAAGTGTCATAACATCATAAATACCTTCATCCTTATCTATGTGAAGGTGAAGGAAGAAATCCCCATACTTAAGTAGGTCTCTAATCCATAACTTAAGCGAAAACTCAATATCAAGTCTATTGTAAAATAGGTCTTCAAGAACTGTCTTAACTCTTGAATTCTCTGAGAATATTTCAAGTATTCTACCCTTCTCTCCTCTGGTGATACACTCATCTCTAATTATGTTTAGAGCTGCAGCAATCTCTGGAGACATATCCATTGCTCTAAAATCCTGATAAGAATTAATCCTATCAGTATCGTAATATATTGTTCTTGTGTAAAGGTCGTGAGCAATCTTGTTTACCTGCCAGTCAAGGAATTGCTGCTGTATATTTTCAATATTACCCGCACTACGGATAAGTCCGTTGTTAGGTTGAACCGTTCCTGGAGTTTCAACCTTTGGTGTTCTACGCTTATTCTTATTGATAGCATCGTTAACACCACTAAATATACTTAAGTCATTTTTATTCTTATCAGCCATTTATGCGCATTTTACTAAATATATGTATTGGAATCTATAAATTAAATAGTTATCCCATTAGCCAGCTTAAATCATCATCTGGCCCACCTGTTTCTCCTGTAGTAGGGTTTCCGTTTCCATCAAATAGATATATGCTGTTACCCTCTTTGGGTACTTCTTTCTTCTTGTTTGGGTCCTCATTGATCACTTTGCCATGAGATGAGTTTGTATTAAGCATCATAGCATTGAGCATACTTTTTGTCATTTCTGTGCTCGATGTGACGTTCTCAAACTCTGTATCTCTTATATATAGAGCAAGTCCAAGTGCAAAAATAAGGTCATCATTAAATCCTGGCTCGTGCTCAGGCTTATCTCCATTCATAATGAAGGTCTCAAATTCTGACATCAATCTCTGAGAGTGTAGTGTAAGAGAGTTCTCTCTCATATGCTCTATTATCGCCTTAACGAGAAGAACCCTGTTTTTTCTTGTTGTCTGGAATCCTGGAATCTCTGTCCCCTCATTAACCTTGTAGTCATAATGCCTAACATGAATATCCTTGATATTCTTTGAGAAATACAGTCTATTTCTTGGATATGAAAACTTATCTCTAATGTCAAAACAAACACCAAGACCAAATGAGTTTGCCTCGATCACAACATACGCCATGTTGTACATCTTAGCCATGTAATATATTACAAAAGGAAAGAGGTCTGGAGATACCTTCTCCCTAAACTCAGCTACCTGCTCAAGAGTATCAACATCAAGAATTTGAATAGTAGAATAGTCCATACCATCACCCCTGGCGACATCGACTCCGATTATATACTGCTTACCTTCCTCAGGCATCTTAAATATTCTAAGGTTAGTCTCTTTATCAGTAAGCTCTGCAAACTCAGCAAGATTACCCTTCTCCATGTAGTTAAACCTTAAATATTTAACTGGGTCACAATCAGCATCAACTTTTTTCTTATATGCAGAAACTAATTGAGAATCAATAGCAAGTCTCTTAGAACCTTCGAATGATAGATCGAGCTCCTGTGCGATCTTAACACTATCCCAGTGCAATCTCTTACACTGAGCTTCGTACCAAGGGCTCCAAGGGTATTCGTTACCAGTTGAATCCATTCTATACTCAAGGCCAATAATACTATTAGGGTTTTCAGTCCAGTGCACAGTAGTCCCTACAAAATCTTCTGGGTTATCGTGATTAGTGTTTATTGATTGTTTCCAAGTCTTGTAGTATAAGTTACCTGTACCGTTAGGTGTAGAGATCATGATACACTTACCGCCAGTCTGTGAAAGCGCCATACCTGCACCCATCCAAATATCTTCATCATCCTTAATAAAGGCAGTCTCATCAAGAATAAGCATTGTAAGAGATTCACCACGACCTGCATCTGGACTTGAGGCTTTAGCTTCAGCCCATGAACCATTTGAGAATTCGATCTTCTTAGTATTGTTTGTACCAACTGAGTCTGGCTTCATCCAATCTGGAGTCTTTTCAATAAATTGCTTAACGGTCTTAAGGAACCTCATAGCACCAGCACCGTCATTGGCAATAATCAAAATCTTCTCATCATATCTAAACAACAATCTCCATGCTACGTATCCAGCTGTAACAACTGAAAGACCAGTCTGCCTGGACTTAAGTATTATATTGTTTCTGTACTTATGAAATTTGTTGATACAGTCTTCCTGATAGTCAAAACACTTCATTGGAAGGACCGCCTTCTTTCTTGCGTTGAACACATATCCATAATTGTTCAAGTAATAAAGAGGGTCTTTTGCGCACTTGGCGAACTCTATCATTGATCTATCTACCATACTTACTGTTTTTTAAATAAATAGGGGTAAAAAATGAGTTCTCAAGTTTACAGGCCAACATACACTGTTGTTCCTGAGCCAGAAGATGTTGTTTGATTTGATACAGTAACTGTATCTGACACGAAAATGACGTTTGTAGAATTGTTTTTTGCATATAACTGATAGTCCCCAAGTGTAGATGCAGACCACTCTGCAGTATATACACCTCTTGTAGAGTCTGCAAGGCCTACACTAACTGTAACACCAGTAAATGGGTCACCGTCTTTATATATTGCAATATCAAATGTTGCGCCAGTAACTGGGCTGTTATCTGCATTTACAGATAAGATTTGTTCATATACGGTTTCACCAGTTAATATTGTCATAGCCTAACTTTTCTATAAATAGAGATAAAAGATTATTATTCTATCTCTTTGAACACGTTTGATCTGGTAATTCTGTATTTTTTTACGTTACCAGACTTAGCGTTAATATAGCCCTCATCCCACCACTGTATCATTTGCTCTTTATTAAATACAAGTGAGTTTTCTGTAAGCATGTATGGAGTGTAGTAAATGTTTATCGAAATCTCACGTCCAAACGAGTTTAATCTACTTAAATCAATGTTATCCTTTGCAATTTTTCTCTGCATAATATCCAGCAACCTTATAAAGTACTGAAGCACATTATTAACCATACCCCTTTTAACAACACCAAACCCTTCTGGTGCGAGCACAATAACATCTATATCCGTTGCTCCATTTTCTATTGCAACCTGAATTGGTATATGCTGGTATATAGCTCCATCTGCATATTGACACTCATCCTTATCTATGATCGTTGTAAATATAGGAGCATTAGATGATGCCCAGAGCCAATCTACAAAATCTTCATAAGTATTGTCGTTTGATGACTTAAACTCTGGTTTTTTATCAGTTAGGTTAGCAACAACCGCAATCACTTCCTTATCTGATTTATATAATCTATCGAAATGCTTCTCCTTAAAATGTTTTTTTATTAAAAGCCTCAAGTTATGAGTTTCACCGAGAGTTTTTTTAAGCATTACAGTTCTTCTCACAGCATTCATAATCTTAATATTTCCATTTTTATCAAATGGATTTACTGAAAATATATCACTAGAAGTTATGCTTGTATACCCTTTTTTTAAAGTACTTATTTCACGTATTGAGGTCAATGGAGCAAGCAGACTTCCAGTTGAAGTTCCTACGTATAAATCATAATCTTTTTTTTGATCTTCGATTAAATACTGAATGACCCCCCCTGCATACGCACCCTTACTTCCTCCTCCACCTAAGACTAGAGCCTTTTTTCTATTGTTATTTGATTTTTTCATTTTGTAAACTATTTTACGCTTAAATAATATAAAATAAATTATTTAATATATTGGTATATATTAATAAATTGTTTTAAATTTAATCTATGGAAAAATTATTAATAATAACACCACACTTATCAACTGGAGGTCAACCTCAATATGTTCTTAAAAAAATAGAATTACTTAAACATATATATGACATATATTGCATTGAATACAATTACTTGTCACCACATTATGTAGTCCAAAGAAATATAATAAAAAAAATGATAGGTGATAATTTTTATTCAATAGAAGAGGAGAAATTAAATTTATGTGAAAAAATAAATTCTATAAAACCAGACATTATTTGGGTTGAGGAAATTGCCGAGACATTCATTTCAGAACAAGAATGTAAATTTATATATAACAAAAATAGAACTTGGAAGGTACTGGAGACAACTCATACATCAGAAGACTTAAGTAATAAGAAGAATTTTTTGCCTGATAAATTTATGCTAGTGTCAAAGTGGTCTGAAAAACAATACAAAAAATTTGAAATAGATATATCAACACTTCAATACCCAATTGATAAGAAAGAGAAAAAAACAACCTTCTTTAAAGAATTATTAGGATTTAAAAAAGGTTATAAACACATTTTATGTGTAGGATTGTTTACTCCAGGTAAAAATCAAGAATATGCTATAGAATTAGCTAAAAACTTAAAAAATGAAGATATAATATTTCATTTTGTGGGCAATACCGCATCTAACTTTTCAAGCTACTGGAAACCTTTAATTGATAATCTTCCTAAAAATTGTATATTACATGGGGAAAAAGAAAATGTAGATGAATACATACAAGCTTGCGATCTGTTTCTGTTCCCCTCCACACTTGAGCTAAACCCTTTAGTGATAAAAGAAGCTTTATGTTATGAAGATTTACCTATTTTAATGTTTAATTTAAAAACTTATTGTGGCCAACATAATGATCATAAAAACATCAGCTTCTTAACAAATAAAATTAATGATGATAGTTTTTTAATAAATAAAGCTTTATTTAAAAAAGATAAAACATATGAAGATATTGATGGGTGGTTTTCTTATGAATGGTTATATGATAAGTTCGTTGATGAATCGACAAATAACAGTACTATTGTTGAAATAGGTAGCTGGTTTGGAAAGTCTACAAAATATCTATTAGACAAGATTAATAACTCAAATAAAGATTTAAACCTAATATGTATTGATACATTTAAAGGCACGCAAACTGAAGAATTACATAAGGAGATAGTAGGTGATCGAAGTATTTATCAAGACTTTTACCATAACGTAGATAGTCCTAATATAAATATAATTAAAGAGAGCTCGCACGAAGCATCTAAACTATTTAGTAACGGCTCTATTGATTATTTAATGATTGATGGGGACCATAGTTACGAAGGTGTTAAGCAAGATATTCAAGACTATTTTTATAAAGTAAAACCTGGAGGAATTATATCTGGAGATGATTACAAAGCTTTTCAAGGAGTTAAATCTTCGGTTGATGAATTTTTTGTTGGAGCAAATACAAAAACTACTGGAGAATTACATTGGTATTACAAAATCCCTAAAATACAAGTTATTCACATGTCCACATTACCAAAGCAAAAAAGAGCTGAAATTTCTATTTCAAACATCAAAGAATTATCTAGATATAATATAGATGTAACTTATATTGAAAATGAACTATATAATGGGAAATTAGATTTAGATAACTACAGAGAACCTAGTAATAAAAATGTAAATAAAGGTCATTATGGATGCTATTTAGCTCATAAACAAGCAATATTTAGTATGAACGATGATTATGATTACACAATAATACTAGAAGAAGATGCTTATATATTTGAAGATTTGAAAACATTTGTTGACGTTGTGCATAAAGCAATATTTGAGTGTGTTAAAAATGATATATATTTTGTTTCATTTGGCTCTTTACCATTACAATCTGAAATTAAAACATATAATAACTTATTTGAAGAATGCTGGCACCAATCATTAGCGCATTGCTATATGATTCCAAATAAGCACAAAAATTGGTATGTTAGTAAATTTAAAAACAACCCATGGGATTCAGCTGACATTTGGTTTAATCACATTTTTTATCATGATAGAAAAACGAGGTTAATGACCAAAAAAATGTACAGCAAACAATTAGACGGATTTTCGCTAATAGATAAAATAGAAAAAAAATACTAAAACATGAACTCACAAGAATTTATAAATACTATTGTTTCAGAAATTGCATCTACTGAAATATCTCATAAAGAAGTTACTAAACAAATAAATATTAACCTACACTTTGTTGGTAATCCATTTTTAGAGATAACAGGCAATGTTGATGATGATTATGATGTTATATTTTATGATCGTGAAGAAATAATACATAGAACAACATTAAAAAATAACACATGGACCAGGGTTAATAAAAAATACTATACTGATTGGAGAGTTGTAGTTTTTAATAGTAATGGTAATAAAATTTTTGAAAATAAAATTAATTTACATAATAAAAGGGTTTATATTAGTTTTAATTCAAAATCTTTAGGTGACACATTGGCTTGGGTTCCATATCTTGAGGAGTTTAGAAAAAAACATAATTGTGAGTTAATCGTATCAACGTTCTTAAATGATTTATTTTTAGAACAATACCCAAATATAGAATTTGTAGAACCTGGTGAAATTGTTGAAAACTTATACGCTATGTATGAATTAGGATGGTTTTATGATGATAATGATAATATTGATTATTTTAAAACACCGAATAATTTTAGAACACAACCTTTACAAAAAACAGCTACCGATATATTAGGTTTAGATTATATCGAAATTAGACCTAAACTAAAATTAACTGAATCTGTAGCTAGTCTTAAAAAAGTGGGTATTGCTATTCATGGTACTGCTCAATCAAAATACTGGAACCGTGAAGAGGGATGGCAAGAAGTTGTTAATTATTTAAAAGGTTTGGGTTATGAGATAATGTTATATTCTGTTGAGGATGATGGCTATATGGGTAATACACACCCTAAAGGTATTCAGCAATTCCCTAAGAGTTCGCTACAAGAAGTTATTAATGATATGCAGACCTGTGAATTTTTTATTGGCATAGGCTC
>Ga0102945_1000045_pt1 | contig 48886 bp, 71 predicted proteins | sample SalPonred_H2O_MG_FD_78207 | JGI IMG/M metagenome (GOLD analysis project Ga0102945, IMG submission 78207) | Salt pond water microbial communities from South San Francisco under conditions of wetland restoration - Salt Pond MetaG R2_restored_H2O_MG ...
CTAAATCTTCCGTGATAGCCTTCTTCAATATTAGGGTCCGAAGTTATTACGTAGTTTACTCGGTTTGATAGTGGCTTGCGAGGTAAACTCTCCCAAGTTTTACGGCCCATTACTACTACATCGCCATCTGTACTATCCTTAAACCATTTAAGGTCTTCAGAATTATGCGGCCACGGAAGATCATTATTTTTACCAATGCCCCAGTTATTGTCTGCTGCAAAGATAGCTCTTATTGTCATTTACTTATTAATAGCCTCTGTAAGAATATTTTCTACTACTTTAGGATTCTCACTCATATCGATAGCTTCTTTTATATGTGCTGTCAAGTCCATTAATTGCTTGTTTAACGTAATAGTCTCTTTACCTGCATTAAGATTTTTAATGTATTTAGCGCGACCACTAAGAGGTAGGGCTTCTAATAGATTATCAATAGAGCCGTGCTCTTTAATTAAAGCTTTACTTCTTACTGGCCCAATACCTTCAATCCCTAGAATACCATCAGACTTATCTCCCTCAATCATTCTAGTGTGTAAGAATTGTTCAGGAGTTAGGTTTTGGTCTTCATATAAAGAGTCTAAAGAAATTTCTTTCCTAGAAAATAGGTTAAATATGTGCACATTAGTATCTAACAGTTGATAAAGATCTTTATCGCTAGAGACAATCCATACATTATCATATTTATTTTTTAGATTAGTACTTAAAAAGCTTATAAGGTCATCTGCTTCTATACCCCTAAACTTATATTGTTCATAAGGCAGTATGTCTGCTGTGTATTTTAAGCAGTCAAAAAAGGCTGTAAATCTAGCTTGCTCTTCTTCTGTTCTTTCTACTTTTCTATTTTGCTTATACCCAGGAAAAACAGTTTTTCTAAAAGTAGAAGATCCTACATCAAAACAGCAAATAATTCTAGATGCGCTATAGCTTTTGCCTAAACTACTTACAGTTTTAACATAGTCATCAGAATAGCTATCAAAATTGGGTCTGTGAAAATACCTAAAAGCTACATTGTTAGCATCTATAAGTAAAAGGTTGTTTTCAGTTTCAGGTAAATTATCTTTTTCTAGCTCGGCTAGATCGTTCCAAGAAGGGGACATATACACTCCATATTTATAGTTATACTTTATAATAGCAAAAAACTAAGCTACTAGCAAGAATAAATTACACTACTTTAGCCAGCCAATCATCAAACAGGCCCATCTTAAAATACAGACCACTCACTTTAACAGTTATTTGGTCGTCTAACTCTGTATCATCGTCCCAGCAGCAGTATATTTTACTTCTATCCCATTTATATACTAATAGAGGTTTCTTTTTCATAGTGTCTGCTTCACGTATTGTTTGCCTCCAAAAATCTAGTAACAAAGATGATTTTTGAGCAGTAAGTAGATTGTTCCATAAAACTTCTTTATGGTGTTTAGCTTCTATACAGTAGGGAAAATCTGGTAGCCAAGGACAGTAAACGTCTCCTTTTAAATAAGCTAAAGCCCCTGATAGAGGCACTCTTTCAAACTTATTATCAAATTTTTTTGAGAAAGCATCTCTAACTACATACTCAAAGTTTCTTCCTTTAGTTTTACTTTTAGAACTCATAATATACTCCTATGTTAATACTATTTTAATAAAGTATAAGAATAGGTAGCACAAAAGTCTAATATTAATACTAAAAAGAGCGCAACTTGCGCTCTTTTTTTTCTTACAAAGAAAAGTCAGAAAAGGTATCTTTGTCCACGTCCTGCTTGGTACCGCCTATAATATACGAAGAAATCTCTGTTTCTTGAGGAGCTACTTGTACATCAGCTCCTGAGATCCATTGCTGGGTCCAGGGAAGCGGATTGGCTCGAGGTACGCTAAAAGGAGGCTTCATATTAATAGCTGTAATACGTTTATGAGTAATCCACTCTATATAGTCGTGTAGAAGGGCAGCATTAAGACCAATCATGGAACCATCTTTAAATAAGTAGTTTGCCCACTCTTTTTCTTGCTCCATAGCTGACATAAACATATTCAATACTTCTTCTTCACACTCTTTTGCGATCTCTACATAGTCTGGGTCGTCTTTAGGTAGCAATTTAAGAATTTGTTGGGTAGACGCTAAGTGTAAGTTTTCATCTCTAGCAATAAACTTAATAATTTTAGCATTACCTTCCATTTTTTTAAGCTCAGCAAACGCCCAGCTACAAGCAAAACTAACGTAAAATCGCACACCCTCTAAGATATTTACAGAAGCTAAGCACAAGTATAGCTTCTTTTTAATATCTCTTAGATTAACTGTTACTTTTTCTCCATTAATTACATGCTCACCCTCACCAAACAGTTCTAGCAACTTAGAGAGTTTAATAAGGTCGTCATAATGCTCTGTAATATCATCAGCACAATCAACTATTTCTTCTATATTCATCATTTCGTCGAATATCTTAGACGGATTAGAATAAACATTACGAATAATATGCGTGTAAGACCTGCTGTGTATAGTCTCAGAAAAAGTCCAAGTAATTATCCAATTTTCTAATTCAGGAATAGTTACAATAGAGCCAAACGCTTCTACAGGCGCTCTACCTTGAACACTGTCTAACAAGATTTGTCTTTTTAGGTTAGAAGTAAAAATATGCTGCTCAGATTCCGTTAATTCTTTAAAATCTTTAGAGTCTTTTAGTATGTCTACTTCTTCTGGTCTCCAGAAAAATCCTAGTTGCTTATCTGTTAGTTTATCAAATGCTTTATACTTTAAAGTATCAAACCTTTGCATACCTAAGCTATTTTCTTGGTCTAAAAACATTAATGCTTTTGTGTGATCATTCTTTTTAATATTTAATACTGACATATTTTTTCCTTAAATTATGCAACTGTCGCAGTCATTATCATCTACGTTCGTTTCTGTGTTTTCGTCCATACTATTAGTATCTAGCTCGCCTTGACCGTCAAAGGTATTGAAGTAATATAGCTGTTTTCCTCCATATTTATAAAACATAAGTATGTGTTTTAACATTTCACTTAAAGGTATTTTTTCATCCGGGTAAAAAACAGGATTATAGCTTGTATTAGCGCTAATTCCCTGATCTACGTATTTCTGAAGTACTGATACAATTTTAATATACCCTTCTGGGCTTTTATGGTCCCATAGTAAATCATACTTATTTTTTAGTTTATGTATACCTGGAACTACTTGTTTTAGAATACCATGCTTAGACTGTTTAACGCTTACAAAACTTCTAGGAGGCTCTATACCGTTAGTAGAGTTAGAAATTTGAGCACTAGTCTCAGCAGGCATTAGAGCCATTAAGGTGCTATTTCTAATACCTGATGTTCTTAATTCTTCTCTCAAAGACTCCCAGTCCATTCTTTCTGTATGAGGTACTAGCTTATCCAGCTCTTTTTTATAGCTTTGATTAGGGGTTATACCTTTAGAGTACTTAGTTTCATTGTTTTTAGGGCAACGTCCAAACTCTTTAGCTAGCTTTACGCTTGCTTTTATTAGGTAGTAACTCCAAGCTTCTGCCCATTCATCTATAAGCTCTAAGTTAGGATCTTGGTACGTGCTATTATTTTTTGCTAACCAGTATGCAAAATTTATTATACCAATACCTAAAGGCCTTCTATTAATAGTACTATTTCTAGCTGCTATAATAGGATAGTCTTGATAGCTCAATAATGCATCTAGGCCTCTAACTGCTAGCTCACATACTCTCTCGAACTCGTTAGGACTCTTTATAATACCCCAATTAATAGCAGATAAAGTACATAAAGCTATCTCTCCTTCTTCGTCAAAAACATGAGTTAAAGGCTTTGTAGGTAGGTCAATTTCTGCGCACAAGTTACTCTGTTTTATAGGAGCCACACTTTCATCAAAACTAGAATGACTATTTGCGTGATCTACGTTTTGTAAGTAGATACGTCCTGTGTTTTTTCTCTCTTCTACAAAAGAGCTAAATAGTTCTATAGCTTTTATACTTTTCTTTCTTATTTTAGGGTTACGCTCTGCCAACTCATATAACATCTTAAATCTATCAGGGTCGCTATAAAAAGACTCTAAGACTAAAGGAACGTCATTAGGAGAAAATAAGGTTATATCTTTGCCCGCAATAAGTCGTTCATAAAATAGTTTATTGAATTGCACGCCGTAGTCCATATGGCGCACACGGTTATCGTCGGTACCTTTATTGTTCTTTAATACTAGTAAGTCTTCTACTTCGAGATGCCATATTGGGTAGTATAAAGTTGCTGCCCCATTACGTACTCCTCCTTGAGAGCAGCTGCGTGTAGCTGCTTGAAACATTTTATAAAAAGGTATAACTCCAGTATGATAAGCGTCTCCATTACGAATAGGAGAGCCTAAAGCTCTAATAGCTCCAGCTCCGATACCAATACCCGCTTTTTGAGATACATACTTAACTACTGCACTAGTAGTAGCATTAATACTATCTAAACTGTCTCCTGATTCAATAAGCACACAAGAGCTAAATTGTTTTTGAGGAGTACGTACTCCAGCCATTATAGGAGTAGGTAGTGATATTTCAAAAGTACTAATTGCATCATAGTAGTCTTTAACCCACTTAAGCCTAGTTTCTTTAGGGTAATCTTTAAATAATGTCATAGCTATAGCCATATAAGCTATTTGCGGAGTTTCGTATATCTCCTTAGTCACCCTATTTTGAACTAAATATTTACCTCTCCACTGCTCCATAGCTGCGTATGTAAGCTTATCGTCTCGTTTATGCTTAATAAACTTGTTTAGGGAGTTAATTTCTTTTTTAGAGTAAGAAGTCAACAGCTCTTCAGTGTAGAAACCTTTATCTACATTACTTTGTATAATATCATATATATTTTTAGGTTCAAACTGCCCATATACATGCTTTCGTAGCTGGTAATTTACTAGCCTGCCCGCAACCCATTGATAGTTAGGACTTTCTTCGCTTATTAAGTCAGCAGCACTTTTAATTAATGTTTCTTGGATGTCAGAAGTTTTTATACCCTCATAAAACTGAATTTTACTTTTAAGCTCTATCTCACTTGGGCTTACCCCTGCTATATTTTCGCAAGCAAAGAAAACTACTCTATGTAATTTTTCAATGTCTAACTCTTCTAACTGCTCTTGTCTTTTTAATACTTTAATCATTCTTCTCCTTTCTTAACATATCTTACTAATATTATTTTCTTTTTCTATCTCAATTTTAGGTATAAGAGGATGACTATAATCATGACTTATTAAAAAGACATTTAGGTCAGACTCGTCATTAAGAATCTCAAATAGCTTCTCTTTGCCTGCATCGTCAAGTACTCCTGTTATTTCATCTAAAAATAGCAAATTAATACTGTTACCTCCTATTTTAGATAAAGTAGATCTTACGGCAAGAAGTACGCTAGTTTGCACTCTACTAAACTCTCCGCCAGACAAAGACTCAATACTTACTTCTTTACTATTATTTATAATAATAACATTTAACTTCTCGCCTATTAATCTAAATACTACAGAGAACTGCCCATCAGATAGCACAGCTAAATACTTATTAATAGTGTTTTCTAGATCTTTAGTCACATTTTCTAATTTATAAGCTACAATCCCTGATGCAGAAAATGCTTTTTTTAGTATTTGTAAATTATTAAATTTGGATCGAATTTTAACTATATCATTATTTAACTCTTTTTGTCTAGAGTAAAATTTTTGTAATTCCTCCCTTAAAGTCTGCATTTTAGTATTATGTACATTAACATCTTCATTGTACTTTATTACTTTAGCATATTCATTTTCTTGAGAAATTAAAGAGTTTTTTAAATTTTTTAGTTCAGACTCTATCTGTTGCTTATCTGGGGTATTTAAAGGTAAAGATGTGTCTATAAGGTTACTAAGAGTCTCAAATCTTTCAATTTTTGCTTTATTAGAATTATATAAAGATAGCTCGGTATTAAAGTTTTTTTGCTTCTCGTTAAACTCTTCATATGCTGCTTTGTGTTCGTTATATTTTTTAGTATTTACTAGTATATCTTCTTCAAAATTACTCTTTAGCCTTAGAGACTGTGAATTGTCTAAAGGCTGATTGCACGCATAGCACTTATCATTTAGGTCTAGCTTTTTTAAGTTATCTTTTGCTTCTTGTACTAGTCTTTTAGCTAAGTTAGCTTTATCTCTCTCTTTTTGTATCTTATCGGTCAATTCAGGGTCTACAGGTTTTTGTATAGATACAGAGAAGTCAATAGCTGCTCTTTCTTTTATATACAGATTATTTTTATCTATTTGCTTAATATTCGCATCTATATTATGTATTTGCGCCTCAAGCTCTTTTATTCTTTCCTTTAATTGCTGGTCTACAGCAGGTACTTTTTTAGTTTCTTTATCTTCAGATATAACACTATTATTTATGTAGTCTTGAGCATTTTTTAGTTCTCCTACTTTAGAGGCTAATTGCTTATCTACTGCATTACTTTCTACTTTTATAGAGTCTCCTAGTTCCAGATACTTAGAAAAATTGAATAAGTTTATAAGAAATTTTTTCCTATTAGAGTCTGTAGCCTTTAGAAAGTCTAATAAATCTATAGAGCTTTGGTAGGTTAATTGAGAAAATATATCAAACTGCATATTCAGTATTTCATGTAGCTTTTTATAAGTATCTAATACTTTATGCTCTGATATATCTATACCATTTTCTACAAGAACTACTTTAGTTTGGGTAGTAGTACGTTTGACACTTATTAGATAATCATTAGCACCAACACTGAAAGAAAGCTCTGCTGACCAGTCTTTATCAGAGACATACTTATTTAGTATATCTCCTTTTTTAATACCTTTTATGTTCTTATTATATAACACTTCTTGTAAAATAAGAGCAATAGAAGTTTTACCTGTCCCATTAGGGGCAGACAACTGCGTAATTTTTTCTTTATCTAATAGTATTTCTACATTTTTTCCGTAGCTATACATATTATTAAATGTTAATTTTTTTAATATAATTGACATGCTAATATAGTGCCTTATTTACCTACTACTGTATATTTAGTTTTTTATACTCATTAAGTACTACTTCTATATTTTCTACTTTAATATATTTTAGATACTCTTCTAGCTCTTCTATTATACTCATATTACGTAGGTCTATCTTAGAGTTTTCAGAAGGTTGAGTGGTTATTTTTTTGTCTATTAAGTCTGAATTTTTTACTTTAGATACTTCATCAATAGAACCTACTACTTCATATATAACATGATGATAGTCGTGTCCAATAACATCTTCTTGTGCTTTAATAGTTTTTCTTATAAGCTTAGGTAGTTCCAAATCTATAAAACTAACTTTAAAGTTACCTGTGCTACTATAGTCAATTATATCTACGCCATACTTTTTACTAGAATCTCTATCAAAATGAGTGTTCAAAGGAGATCCAGGATACCTAGCAGGAAAGTCTTTGTACTGATGATTAAAGTGTAAGTCACCTAAAAGTATTAGAGGCCATTCTCTAAGCTTTTCAAAATCAAACTCTTCAGTCACATGAGGAGGTACCTCGCCTCTTATATGCGTTACTAATATATCTCCTTCAATGTACTCAGGAATTTTATTAGTTTGCATTTCTCCATAAGGAAAAAATTGAAACCCTTGACCGTTTACTACTTCTCTTGTGTTTTTAGTGAATATTTTCACATTTGGATTTGTTATAGTATTTTCTAAATTAAAATACTCTAGAAACGATTCGCCTTTTTTTGTAGCTTCGTGATTACCTGAAATAATAAAGGTAGGTATTTTCACTCCGTTTATAAAACTTAGAAATAAGCATACTTCATCTGGCTCAGGTTTCTTATCAAAAACATCGCCAGAAATAATATGTACATCGCATAGTGATTCAAGCTCATGAATCTTTTTAAACATGAGCTTGAATCTATCTTCTTGCCAAGTATATGGCACTTTTTTCTTATGTAGCATTATGTGCCAGTCAGCACTAGAAAGTATCTTAAGGCCCATAGTTAAATATTTTACTTATATTTCCTTGGAAAGTAAAAGACCCTACATGGTTTAGTGTTGTATTTGGATCTAACCATATTCGACCTCCAAGAGCTTGCCATCTTCTACAGAACGTATAGTCTTCTGATAAATACCGATTGTCTTCAGGGTCATGGATAGTATCAAATAAAGAGTAGCAATACTTACTAAACTTAGGGTCAATAGAGCTATCATTATTATAGTGTAAAGAAGGGTAAGCTTCAAACATAGCTTGAACTACTTCTTTTTTAACCATAAAGAATCCTGTAGAAGCATCTAAAACTTCAATAGCACCGTCTTTTGTACTTACTTTTTTAGTTTCTTTATCTTCAAATTTAAGGTTAATAGCGTACTCAGCACCATAAGAAGCTACTTCGTCTTCTCCTCTTTGTACTGCCTTAGCAACGCTTCTCCAGTCCACAGTTTTTTTAGAGTATGCGCCCGCAACAATATTCTTATTCATTGCTAACATTCTAAGTATAGAGTCAGGCTCAAACTCAATATCGGCATCAATAAACATCAAATGCGTAGCTTTAGGGTCTTCCATAAACATAGCTGTTAGTATGTTTCTTGCTCGTGGTATCAAACTTTCATTTCTTAAAGTAGTAATTCTAAAGTTAATACCATTTTGAATTAGAGCTTGAGACAGCTTAAACATACTTAAGAAGTATTGATCAGTTACTACCCCGCCATAACAAGGCGTAGCTAGGAATAAATTTACCCCTTTTAACTTATCTACATCGATTTTTACTTGGTTATCTGCTACTTTTGTAAAGTAAGGATCACCATCTTCAGGCACAGATACTTGTGTATTTATGGTTCCTACCCCTTTAGGAGTAGCAATATTATTAGAGAAAGAACCCGCAGTTACGGGTTCTTTCTCTTCTTTGTTTACAGCTTCTTCATTGTTATTAAAGAAGTCAGATAATGGTTTTTTTGACATTAAATATCTTCCATCTTCTCATCGTCATCCACTCTTAGGTCAGAGGCAACTGCTTCTGAGAAATAGGAGGTATTTCTTAAAAGAAAGTCTTTCTGATCTTCGTAACTAGGGCGCTTAAATATTTTTGCTAAATCATACAGCTCTAAGGCTTTTTCTTCATCAGTTAGAGCCACTGTACGCCTAGAAGGGATACAGGTATACTTCACATTCATTACTTGAGGCCCTGTTTTTTCCCTCTTAATGGTTATGTCGTACCCTTCCTCTTCATCTGCCGGATTACCGTACTCAGGATTCATAGCATAGTCTAGTATTTGTTTATAGACAGTAGGCTTAAGGTCGAATAGTTTAATTTGCCCGTCTTTTCTATCAATAGCATTACACACATAAGAAAAAGTAGGTTTATCACTGAAAACCGCAGTATCAATTTCTTGTACAGGGTCTGTGCCTTCTTTATCAAAGAAGCTTTCAGTATCTCTATCAAAACTTAAGCACTCTAAAGGGGTACGCTTCCCTTCATTATTAGTTACCCAGTACACATATCGAGGCATTACGTTACCGATAAGACGGATACGATTTTCTCCATCTCCCAGTTTAATTCTCTCAATATTTCTATTTCCGTTGTTATTACCGCCTGCAGGTACTTTTTTTAGGTTTGTCCACTCTAGTGCCATTTTGTTATTTCTCCAATATAAATTTTATTTTCCGGTCAGCATGACATATTAAAGGATTTTTCCAGTATATTTTGTCTACATAGTGATCTGGAATAAAGTTGTTAGTGTTACTAATGCTTCTCTGACCAAGGATGTGAATGTAATCGCTTTTTATTTTTGATGATACATTATAGTGTAACCACGAGGGGTTAATCATGTAAGATTGAGGCTCATGTATTTTAAAATAGGAAACGATATTGTTAGGGTGTTTGTATTCTAAATACCCTTTAGTATATAAATATCTAGGTATATACTTTATATTTAACTTATTTTGTAGGGATATTTCGCTTTTCGCTATTACTGCTCCTACTTTTTGTGTAGCGCAAAAAGTTAATAGTACTTCTACGTCTGCATTATTTTGTGCTAGTGCTTTTATCTCTAGCACATTTAATATTATAGATTTATTACTAGTAATTGTCAACATCAAAATGAATTTATCTTAAACCTCTGCTGTCTGTACCAAGTTAATCTTTTTTCTTGAGTATTTTTAACTATACTACCTGAAAGCCATAAGTCTATTATTAAAGGATTTTTTTTATCTTCATGCTCTCTTAGTATTCTACCTATTCGTTGTTCTAATTTTGCATAGTTGTTTTGAGGGCAAGTAAACATTATAGTATCCAATCTATGACAAGAAATTCCTTCATCAAATATTTTAGTACTTAATATAGCACTAACAGAACGGCCTGCTTCTTTAAGGATAGCATCTCTTTCTTCTTTTTTAGTCGCACCTACTAATAGTTTTGAGCCGTCTAATTTTTGATTTATACGTTTAAGTAATTCTAGTCGTTCTCCTACTATTAAAAGACATCTTCCTTGTGCTATTTTCTCTTTAGCTATAGAACATATTAAATCTATATAGTTATCATTTTCAGATAACATATTTATAGCTATTGCCCAGTCTCTCATAGGGTTTCTAACTCTAAACGTAAAGTCTGTCTTTACTATTTGCACAGAAGGTGTTAGTCTTCCTTTATCAATAGCTGTAACTTTATTAGGGCCAAAGTAGTCAGGCAGTATTACGTGTAGCCCATCTTTTCTTACAGGAGTAGCAGATAACGCTATTTTAACTCTAGAATTTAAACCATTAACAGCTTTACTAAAAGTTTCTGCAGGGCAAAGATGCGCTTCATCTACTATAACAACTTCAAATAGATTTTTTACTTTATCTAGATTATTTAGTAGGCTTTTATATATAGCTATAGTTATGTTAGACAATTGAAATCTTCCATCGCCTATAAATCCAGGAGTTACTTCTGGTATTAGATCTTGTACTGCTTTATACCATTGCTCTGCTAGGAGTTTAGTATGTACTATTATAATTGTTGGTTTAGAGTTTTTTGCTATTAAGTAAGCGCCTAAGAAACTTTTACCCCACCCACAAGGAGCCTTTACTAGGCCACTATACAGTTTATTATTCTGATAAAGTCTGTCTGCTGCCTTTTGTTGTTCGCATTTTAATGTGCCATTAAAAGTCCAATTTTGGTTATCAAATAACGGTCTATTATCAATTAAGTTTTCAAAATCTATTTTAAAAAAAGACCCGGAAGGCACAGAGATAGTATTGCTCTCAGCATCTTTATTCCATGTAGAGAAAAAGTCATCGCCTACTTTATAATTAAAGTAGTCATAAAATATATCTGACTCGTCTATATAAAGGTCTTCTTCTTTAAAATATATCTTGTCTGCTATAGTAGCATTTTTTAGTTTAAATTTATTATTCATAGCTTAATTTTATCCTTTTTTATATAAAAAGAACTAAAATTATATAAATGCCATGAATAATCTATGTATACTGTCCCTACCCATAAGTTACTTATATTTTCAGTATCTACTAAGAAACTGGGAATAATAAAGGGATAGCTAATATTTTCTAGCCATATTGCATTTTTTGATACCTTAATAACTTTTCTATAAGTTAAAGGATAGTAATGATTTTTTTTATTTAGATAATGAACTTTATTATTAGCGTCATAGCCCCATTTAGAGTTACTTATAAGTAAGGAACTTAGAGTGGTACAAGTATAGTCATATTCTATTAAAAAATCTTTTCTGGTTCTTAATATATCAAGTCTTTTAGTATATAGTTTTTCGGGTACTGATAAGTCATCTACTAGCTTTAAATTGTTATAATCTTTATATTTTTCTTGAATAAACAGCTTAGATCCCCTATAGAATAAATCTATAGGGGATTTTGATAGAGTAAAAATAGGAAAAGTTATTAAAGAAAATTTACTTGGCGTAATCTTTTAGCTCTCCCCAACTAGGGCCTATTTCAATATCTACATTAATAGGCTTGCCTTCTATAAATACCCCTCTATCTTTTTGTAGATTATTTGTCAGTTCTGTTATATAGGTATCTATCATATCTTCACGCACTTCTGCTACCGTAGAGTCATGCACTGTTGCAAATATTTTAATTTGCTTTTCTAGCTTATTATCTTTGACCCAGTTTACAGTATCGATAATGCCTAGTAGGTTAATATCAGAAGCTACAGACTGAATTAGGAAATTTAAGCCTGATCTTCTAGCATGAGAAGCTACGGCTCTAGAGTCTGCTCCTACTTCGGGTAGTCTACGTTTTCTACCGAATTTACTATAGGTAAAGTGGTTGTCGCTTATAAAACTTAAGTTTGAGTCAATCCATCTTTTTAGTTCTCTTGCTTGATCAAAGTACTTCTTAATAAAGACTTTAGCCTCTTCCATTGAGACATTTGCAGTTTCGGATATTTTAGAAGGCCCTGCACCATACAAAATACCAAAAGTAATTGCTTTAGCGTGTTGACGTTTTTCAGGGTATAGATTTTTTACTTCTTCTATCTCACAAGGCAATTTAAACATTCCATGTGCGACATACGAGTGGAAGTCTAACTCTTCTTTAAAAGCTCTCTGCAAGAACTTATCGTTAGAGAGTGCTGCAGCCACATATACTTCTGCAGTACCTAAGTCTGCTTGTATAATCTTATAGCCTGGCCGCGCATTAAAAAACCTTTTAATCCCTGAGTCTTTATCTCTAGGCAGGTTTTGGTAATTAAGAACACCTGATGAAGATAATCTGCCCGCAGCGGTACCTGTCACATTAAAACTCGAACGAAGGCGTTGATCTTCGTCTACTCCGTTTTTTATGTTTTTGATATAAGTCTGCGAGAGTTTAACTTTCTTACGTAGATCAAGAATGGCATCAGCTAGAGGATTATTAAGGGCTTCTAAAACTTCTGCATCAGTAGAGAAAGCGCCTGTAGCCGTTTTTTTCTTTGCAGGCAGTTTCATAATATCAAATAAAACTTCACGTAGGTGATAAGTACTATTAGGATTAAATGTTTTTTTATTTTTCTCTTCAAAAACTCTAATGCTCGGATTTAACTGTATTTCAGCCACGCACTCTTCGATATCTATTCTATAGTCCTGCTCTACATCTTGCAGAACTCCTAGGTTTATAGGCCCTCCAGTGTCTTCTAGATACATTATTGCGCTAGTAGCAGGCTTTAGAATATCTTCATATACTGACTTAAATTTTTCATTCTTATCTATGATAGGTTTAAACTTAGTATATAGCTGAAAGGTTGCATCTACGTCTTTACACGCATAAGGACTTAGTATCTCAATAGGCAACATGCCATAGTCAAAGTCTGCTAGTAGTATTTTATTTCTACGACAAAACTCTTTCTTATATTCGTGCAAATCTTTATCATAGTCTCCTAGATCAGTAAACTTCATAGCCAGATCTTTTAGGCCGTGACTACCTACTGACTCATCTAAGCAGTAGTGCATTAAAATAGTATCATCGAACCTAGGAAAAGTAAAATCGAATTGGTACTGTAAGAATTGCATATCAAACTTGGAGTTATGAAAAATACAGTTTTTACCTTTAAACATTTCATCAAATTCTGTATATAGATCTTCTACTACATCACTAGCTACAAAAATACCTTGATGTGGCTTAGTTGACAAAGCAATACCAATAACTCCCCCTTTTCTAGGCGAAAGGGATGTTGTCTCAATATCTACTACTAGATCATCTACTTTTTTAATCTGTTCTAGGTAAGGATAAAACTCTTCTGAAGTGCTAATATAAGCATAGTCTTTTTCATTAACAATACTTTCTTCTCCAGCTACTACACTATTGATTTTAGCAAAACACTTCTGAAGCTCTACTCTGTATTGGGGCTTTATAGAAAGCATATTAGGATCAATAATAGGTATAACCTTATCATTTACTACTGTACCTGCATACTTTAAAATACCTGTCAGCCCACAAGTATATTTAAGAGCCTCAGCGCCTACAGGGCAAACAATATCGTAGTCGTCTAGCAGGCTCAGATCTAAATCAACGTCTTTTTTTAATATTTTTTCTTTTGGCGACGAGCATAAAAAGAGAACATCAAAATCCAAACCCTTAGAAAAAGATCTAAGCTTTATAGGTGTGTCTTGCTTATTAGGGGAACTAATAATGTAAACTAATTTAAGATTCATATTCGTAACTTTCTCCAAACAGATTTTTTAGCTCTAGCGCATTCAAGTCTCCAGGGTCTCTACTATCTGGAGGGGTAATAATAATTGTCTCAATATCTTTAGACTCTAACATTTCGCTAATCTTCTTAGCTGCTTTATTACCGCTTACATCATTGTCCATAAATATAGTAGCCTTTTTAAGGCCAAAGTTGTTTAATACTTCCAATTTTTCTTTTCCAAAGTTGTTAGTCCCGAATATACACACTGCATTTTTATAACCGTGCTGCCACAAGTTTAACATATCAAATAAGCCTTCTACAATAATTAAGTGACTTTTATCTTCTATATTATCAATAGGAAATACAATATCATTAATTTTTTCATTACTAGGCTGCCTAAAATATTTAGGGGTATTACTTGTTATATTTAGTATTTTAAATCTTCCCTCTATAAAACGTAACTTACCAAATTGGTATATGGGAAAACATAAGTAATCACTAAACCCTGAACTTTGAGTAGTGAAAGCTTTGAACTTTGAAATTACTTGCTTATTTATGCCTTTAAAATCGTGAGTATATAACAACATGTCTTTCGGAAGTTTTATTTCTTCTTTTAAAAACTTGTTATACAGTTTTGACTTTAACTTTCTTAACTTATAAGGCTGTTTTGTATCTAGGTCTAGTACTTCTGTTTCTCCGATAGTTTTTAGTAGCTTAGCGTAACTACCTCCAAATCCGCAAGAAAAACAATGAAACATATTCTTATCTAGATTAAACCGCATACTTGGGTTAGTATCTTCATGCTCCCCACTTATACATTTAATCTTTATCTCAGAAGAGTTATTTTCATGTACATAAGGTATTTTATGTTTATCTAGTACATTTATTATACTATGCATTAGCCTAAATCTCTACCTGTCTCTTTATTATCACTGCCATACTTATTAAGGATTTTACCGCCTATAGCTACTGATTTATTAGAGTCAATACGTAAAGCATCCCAATCCATATGTACGTTAAATTTTATAGCTTTACCGTTACGTATTTTAGCTGTTTCAAATGGTAAAGCATTAGGATCTTCGCTTAAATCACTAGGCATAAATCTAAAGCTCTTATCAGCAGAATCCAAAACTCCTTTAGCAAAACGTGCTTCACCGCTCGCATCAATCTGATAAGGAGAGATCATAATTACTTTATATTTTCTTGCGAGAGTTTTTAAAGACTCTGCAATGTGTATCTGGCTTTTCCAATCCATTCTGTCTTCTATTTTAACAATGTTCAAGTAGTCTATAACGCACATTTTTACATCATATTTAGAAGTCATCATATTTAGGTAATGGTCAATCCTAGCAAGGCTTAATTGTACATCATCAATAATATGAAACCTATTTTCTTTAAAAGGCAGTATGCCTTGTCTAAGTTTTCTGTCAAAATCAGATATATTACCATCTGTATCTAGCTGACTAAGTAGTTGCTTAGCTTCATCGGTAGTTGACTTATAAAAATTAGTAAGTTTACTTTGTGCAATCTTTATTTTATCAGATACATCTAACTGGTTAAGCATAAACTTACTAAAAGGTATTTTACTTATCATACTCATAAGTCTGTAATATACCTCAATATATCTCATCTCAATACTCATAAACATTACAGAGTTATTAAGCATAAAGTTGTTTAGAGCCATATTAAGTGTAATTATTGATTTACCAGATCCTCTTCTGCCTCCAAATAGAACAAGCTCTTCTAGAGCAAATCCGCCATTTAAAGAATCAAACTCACTGCTTAGGCCACTAGGATACATAATAACATTATCTTCGGCGGGCACAGTGTCCATTGTAGCTACATCAAATAGTTCTTCTCCTTCAGGTATAAATTTTTGTACCGTCAAGATAAAATCTTGCAGCCTATCAATAACTTCTGTTTGTTCTAAATTATCTAGCTCATCAATAAACTTATCTAAAAAAGTAATAGTCTCTTCTCTAATATAAAAATCTTGTAGTTGAGAAGTTATAAATAAGTTGTCAATAGACCCTTCGCCTTCTAGCGTTATGTCTAATATTTGACGTCTTAAATAGTCTTTTGATGCTTCTTGTTTTTGAAGCTCATAAAACTCTTGAGACGAGGGTATTCTCAAATTCTTATTATAAAAGTTACTTATTTTTCTAAATAACAAAAGATTATTGCCTGTAAAGTATTTATTTACAAGCTTGTTATAAAAATCAGCACTTTGGCTTGCTAATAGTCTTTTTATTGCTAGTTTTTGTAAGTCTACTGCCATTATCTAGTTATTACCGGAAATAAATTGTGTCTAGGTACAAACATTTTTCGTTGCATATAATCGCCATCAGTTACAATATTATAACTTTCTCTACCATACTCTTCTAAGTGCGTCTCTACTCTTTTAATATGAGGCTTGAGAGCCTGTAGTTTCCAACTATAAGAGTCTTCTAGAATCCAATAGATTTCGTAATGAATACCTTGTACTGGCTCTTTAAACTTGCGTTCACTTTTTGCAGTAAAAGGAGTTAACTCTATATACTTTTGTATCCCAGAGTTTAAATACTCTAAATAGTCTTCATCTAGTATCTTTTCTACATACGCAAAACAATTGCCAGGAGCATAAAAAACTTTATCTTGCTTTTTAAACTTAGTATCTAAGTCTTGAGTTATGTGATCAGTTTGCGCCTGTCCATTCTTTTTTCTTGCGCGTATAGGCACGCCTTGCTCAATTATAAAGGATTTTATTTTTTGAGAAGAAACGTAGTTTTGGGCGGCGATAGCACTAATGCTTTCTCCGTTCTGATAGTCTTTAGCAATCTGTCTTTTTTCAAAGTCTGAAAATACTTTATTCTTAGCTTTTTGTTTTAGTTCTGCAACTCTAGCTTCTTTATCTTTAAAGTCTTTGATTATGTTATCAAGTCTTTTAGTATTATAGGCAATACTTAGGTGCTCACAAACACTCTTTTTAGTCTTACCTACTTTAAGCATCCAAATAGCTTGGCGTATTTTAGCTTCTGTTATTTCTAATTTTTCTTTAGTATTAGTTTTTTTACGAGGCATCTAAAACTCCATTAACTGTATTAATTATAATACCTCAGATAATAGCAAATGTCAATACAGAATTTAATTTATTTGGAACTTGAATTCCTCGTCTAAAAAATAAAGATCGTTAGTTAGTTCTCTTACTAGTCCTGTTTGTGTGTACACAGCTACAAAACTATTCTGTATATCTGGAGTAGTGCGGTATATATACTCTAATATAAAACTAGACCTATAAGAATCCAATAGTTCTTCTTTTTTTTCTAGATCTGCGGTTTTATAAAATCTATCAATGAGCTGATAAAAGTACTTATCTTGCTCTTCTTCTGCCATAGACACTATTGACTCAATAGTATCGTCCGACAGTTTATTTAAAAATAAAGGGCTATCGCTTGACATATAGTAAGTCTTCCATAAAAAAAGCACGGCAAAAGCCGTGCTATATTAGTTAAATATTATTGTTTTTATTATGCTTCTAAAGCTTTAGGTGTGTAGTCAGAAGCTGCAATACCTCTACGGGTAAGAACAGTCTTAACACCTCGTTCAGTTTTAGAGAAATGCTCTGCAAGTTCTGCAACTGTCATAGATGTGGCAAGATCTTCGATGCCTTCATATGTATCTGTTTTTGTTGCTTTCTTATCACGCTGTGGAGCTTTCAACTGCATAGAAAGAAGTTTACCGCGAACAGAATTTACAGTTTTACCAAGAGTTTCAGCGATCTCTTCAAGGAAAGAACCACTCTCTGCCATCTCTGCAATTTTAGCTTCTTCGGCTTCTGTATAGGTACGTGGCGTCACTTTTTTGTCTGCAGGCTTAATATCGCCTGTCATTTCTAGTGACAGTGCTTTTCCGTTTACCTGACGGGCATTAACTTCGCGCCCCCATGCACCAGAAAAGTGTGCTGCAATTTCTTCTGCAGTATGTTCACCGCTTTTTGCTTCTAAGAAAGCTACAAGCTCTGCAGTCTCGCCTTCGTTAAAAGCAGGAGCTGCTTTTGGCTTAGTAGGTACGTCAAACCCTAGCTTACGCAACTTTGCAGTTACTGAACGACGTGGGAAGTCAAATTCATCACAAATAGATACAATAATATCTTCTGTGATCCCGCCGGCACACAACTCTTCCATGCGTGTAACCATTTCTTCTGTATATTCAAATTTAGCCATTTTTACCTCTAGTTATTTAAATGTTAAGTTATCGAAACTATATGTTTCGTATTAATAATACTATCAAATGTTTGATAGAATAGCAAGAAAAATATTAATCTAAGTTTGCAAACTGCTTATTTTAATATTTTATTCAATCTTGATAATTTATCTTAGACTTTAAAGCATCAACAAGCAACTCTAAATTTGATTTTTTTGTAAGGTTTAGCCCTTCTATTTCAATATTTAGCATTTGCTCTATGTCTCTTATCATTGTTTTGACGCTTCTTTTATCTTCTTTTATTTCTTCCGGTTTTCTGTATATTTTCATTTGTACTAGCTTACTTATTACACTCCTATGGCCTTTGCCAAAGTGCTCAGCTACATCATGTACATCTAACCCTTGATCAACATAAAGATCTTTTAGTATATCTTCTTCTTCATCACTCCAAGCTTTATTAGATTTTTGTGCCATTATTCATCTCCTTTCTCAAAAAGTTCTAGTTGTTTAGGTTCAGTAGCTATTTTATCCCAATACCGTTTAGCAACTATTTCTCCAGCTTTTTCAAGAAGATGAGCGGCCATGTCAACATTATCAGGCCGTAATGCTAGTCCTTTTTTTGTAGGGAACCACCTACCAGTATCTCCGTCTAGCATATATTCTCGTATATGAATATAATCTTGACCTCTAAACTCATTTACGGTTATTTTTATAGCTTTATCTTCAGATATATAACCTACTACACCTAAATCAATTTCCATTTATTCTCTTTACTGATGGATATTCATGCACCATACTTAAGGCTTTAAAATACTCCATCCCTATACTTTCCCAAGATTTAATCTTACTAGAAATCTTGTTAATATGCTTTTTTTCTTTATATAGAGCTATCATTTGACTTTTCAGATGCTCTATATCTGGTTCTAATACCGAAGTATGAGCGCCCATTCTATTAAAACTATCTCCTGGTTTGCCCGCAAAGATATTATTTATGTCTACTACTATAGCTTTTGAATTAATTTTGTACTGGTCTACAAAGTCTTCAGTAGCTCCTCCACTAGTAACTAGAGGTATCGCCCCGCACGCCATAGCTTCTTGAATAGGCATTCCAAAGCCTTCTCCTCTATAAGGATGTACTATAACATTAGCACTATTATAAAGCTCAGCCATTTGAGATTCACTATAATCTTCATCTATGTAGGTTATCTTACCTACTTGCTTATTATACTGAAGTTTTATTATATTTTCTTGTAAATTGGTTTTACCGTATACTTTTGGAGTATCTTTTACTATTAAGTGTACTTTATCTTTATTAGAGAAGCATTGCTCCCATGCTTTTATTAGTAAATCAAAACCTTTACGATATTGATCACATCCTACAAACAAGAAAACATATTCTTCTTTAGGCTTTAATTCTGGTTTAGGGTAAAAAATGTCTGGGTTATAGCCATTAGCAATGGTAAATATTCTTTGAGGGTTTAGCCCTCCTTCTTCGAATACATTAGAGGCCCAAGTGCTGGGGGTGATTAAAGCGTCTGCAAAAGTCTCAAATTTATATTGCCATTCAAATGGTACTTTAGAGAACTCCCAGGGCTGTATATATACTACTTTAGTTTTTTGGTTTGAAGGCCAGCGCCACATGGGAGGATAACTGTGCCGTAGTTGCACATCAGGAGAGGTAGTGTTTTCGCGCTTAGGCTTTAAAGACTCTATCAGGCTAATATCTTCTTTAAAAACATTATTGCTATGATCATGGCTGTCAATAGGCGAAACTACTACATCAGTATGCTTACTTAATTCTTTTGCTACATATCTATTAACTATAGATAAAGAATGATTATCATAAAACTTACCTACTATTTCTACTAACATAATTACCTCTTATACATTTCTTTAGCTTGTTCTTTACAATAGACTAATAAATCTTTTTCTTTTATTAGTGTTAACGCTTCCCACTGAGGGCCCATGTTACTAGTTTTAAAGTTTCGTAGGTCTTTGTAGTTATCTAGTGTTACTTTTTGTCTAGTTGAATAGAAAGGGTCTTGTTTGCTTTCATTGCTATGACCAAAGTTGTTTATTTTTAAATCTAAATCTGAATCTGGTCTGCAAAAAGACCAGTGAAGTATTGCTAAAGGGGATTGAATTACTTTTTTATTATTAGTCCATCTACAGTAAGTAAAAGTATTTTCTTTTTGAGTTACAAAGCTTTGGACTTCATTATTTGGTAGGCTTTTTCTATCTGAATTAGCTATAACTAGTATTGAGTCATTTTCAACTCTTTTATAAGGTAGTACCCAATAGAACATTAGATCAAGATCATAAGACTCTACTATAGGACAAAACTTAGTGAAAAAATCTTTAGCATTAATCAGTTGTTCATCTGCGTCAAATGAAAATACCCAATCATTAGAGCACTGTTCTTTTAAAAAGTTACGCTCATGGTTGTCGTTTTCAATAGGAATAGAGCTTCTATGGAAATTGTCTTCAACAATAGTTATTTTATTATCACCATCAATCTGAGATAATTCTGACCATAGTTTGTTTTCGTCAAACTTAATTTTATTGCCTGTCCACGATATTCTATCTTTATCTAATCCCAACACAATTTCATCTACATAATTATAGTAAGTACGAATAGAATTTGCTAGGTAAGAAGCATCATATGAAATAAGGCTAATAACACTTTTTTTACGCATTTTTATTTGTCTTTTCTATTATCATAAGACCATTATTGTCTTTAGTCTCATATACTATTTCCCAGTCCTTATTAGCACTTAAAAACTCGTCAATGGCTAAGCGTATGCCCCCTTGACTACTTAGCCTGTCTCTAGTAGGATGATTAGGGTCCATGTCAGGGTAACCTTCTCCTACAGTACCAAAAGTTTCTGTATCGTGAAATGCTATATATTTATTTACTTTACCAGCATGTAGTTTTATCTCTTCTTTTAGTTGCTCGTATACATGCCAGGTGTCAATAAACAATAAATCTGTTTCTTCTATATCTACTGCAAGCACGTCAGCGCCTATATAAGAGGCATTAATTCCTATCTCATTTTTAGCCCCATCGATTAAATATTTAAGATTTTCTACGTCTTCTTCAAGGTGTGGTTCAGGATTACTATACTGATAGTCGTAAGAAACAAACTTATCTACACCTGAAAGTAAAAATGCTATAGTACTATTACCTGTTCTAGCGCCCATTTCAGTTACATGATTACATTTACTAGCATACTCTCTTAAAACAGGGAGATGCTTATAAATATCTGATTCTGTATTACAAATATATTTATATATGTCTTCAAGAAGCTTTCGACTTACAGGAGGTTTTTTTGGTTTTATAGGCTTTAACTCTTCGCCTGTATCAACTTCAATATTTAAAGTTTTCATTTCTGGCGAGCCCTTCCATTTTTCCATAAATATTGAACGATTTATTGACCATTTTTCTTTTAAAGAAGGATTTTGAGCTATTAATCGTTTATTGTCTTTGCCTTCGAAGTGAAGAAGCGGTATACCCGTTTGATAAATTTTAAAACCAGCGCGACGTGCAGTAAGGCACCAATCCACATCACGATAGTAAGTCCAATAAAAAGAGGGATCAAAATTACCAATAGCAGCTCGAACAGCTTTTTTGATATAAATTCCGCCCATTGTAACCCAGGCCACTTCTCTAACTTTGTCGTATTGACCCTCATCGATTTCCAACTCGCTACTTGCCTTTCCAGTAAATAGGTCAAGTCCTCCTCCGAAATGTATTGCTTCCCCATTTTTATTAAATCTTCCTCCTGCGTGCTGTATTATATACTTACCCTCGGGGGTAGTTCTTGGGTACAGCAGCTTCATTCCAAAAATACTAGCTTCAGGGTAACTATTTACAGTATTAAGTAAATCATAGTACCAAGTATTATTATCGTCTTCTAGCATAGGCAACATATCTGCGTGTAAAACTATTACGTCTCGATCTTTGTGCTTATTCCATAGGTATTGATACGCTAAATCACTTCCTATTTTGCCAGTATCTTGCCAAAACTCGCATTCTATCTCTGGGCCTAGAGACTGTTTTAGTTGAGCAACTTCTTGCTCAATTAAGTAAGGAACTATTACTATAGGATTATTTATTTCTGTCATCTAACCACCTTTCAAAAGCGTCTAATACATCTTTAGCTACTACGCTTCTAGTGCAGGACCATCCGCTAGTAGTATGAGGACATTTTCTAGGCCAAAAACCTAAAGAAGCGTGCGGGCCTTCTTGTCCTGTAAATTTTTTAGAGTCCCTATCTTCATACATTTTAGTAGCTAGACACTTAGTCTCATATACTCCGCAATGGTTTTCTTTTCTATGAGTTACTGTTATATGTTTTCCTTTTTTAGAGTAAAACTCTGGGCAGTCTAGCTTTACTGGAAATATTGACGGTATGGAAATAGTATCTAACCCTAAAGCAGCAGAAGCGTGATGTAAACTACCTATAGGCCCAATAAAAATATCGTGCGTATTTAATAAGCATAAAGACTGGTACATACTTAAGTCTCCAACATCTACCCCAAATAAATTTATTTCAGAAGGCATATTACGACTATCAAGAATATCTTTTATTCCGTACATAATGTCTAGTCTTAGACTTTCTTTTTGTAACTTTCTATTCCAGTCTAGTGGGCCATTCATTCCTATTCTTAAAACATTTGATTCTGTTTTTTCAGACTCTACATATAGTTCTAAGTTACCATCATTTAGTATTTTCTCAGGTAAATATTCTTTTATTCTGTAATTGTTGCTTATATTATTACCAAAATCTGTCCACCAACCGACTTGGGGTATAAATAAATCAATTTTTTTAAATTCTTCTTCTGTCTTAGAAAGAGATATTCTCTCTAATACGCCTTGTTTATTTATTATTGCTATTCCTGCTGCGTCTATCCAAGGCTGCTTACTAAAAACCTCTACAGCTTCTATTAAGCTATCTTCGGAGTCATTAGTAGTTATGCGCATATTATCTCTTACTACAAAAGATACTAACCAGTCCGGGTTATGCTCTTTAAATCTACGGGCAGAGTTGATCCCGAACAAACAATCCCCAAAAGCCATTGAGTTAAAAAATACTGCATGTTTTTTCATTTGTTAAATAACCTTTTAGTCCAAGTTTCTGGTGTATTCTCGTTAACTATCTCTAACTCAATATGATAACCAAAATCCCGCTCAGGTTGAGTCTTTATCCAACTAACAGTATCTCTTATAGTGTCTTCGATAGAGTTGGTAGTTTTATAATTTAGAACTGCTTGGGCTTTTTTAGTATCTACCCATGCGTGCTTTACTTCTCTAGGCCTAGGAGGCATATATTTTATATTAGCTATTTTATTACAGTGCACAGCTACTCTAGCTGCTAAGTTTTTAATAGAGGTCTCTGTGCCGTCACTAGGCCCGATATTAAACACCTCTCCAGAATTAATATCTTTAATTTTTTCATGGGCTACTAGAAAAGCATTTACGCAATCATCTACATGCGAAAAAGAACGTTTTTGTTCTCCGTCTCCATATACAAATACTGGTTTTTCTTTTAAGGTTAGATTAGTGAATATGCTCATAACATTTCTAAAAGGGTCACTATAACACTGGTGAGGCCCACATACATTATGAGGCACCATATGTATTACCTTTATACCATGAATATCGCTCATTAAATTTAGATGTTGTTCTGCATGTAGCTTAGCTAACCCATAAGGATCTACAGGGTTTGGTATATCACTCTCTTTAAAAGGAGGATTACCTTCTCCATATCGAGCCATAGAGGTTGTGTTGATAAATAAGCTTACTTTTGAAGATATAGCAGCACTGCATACAGAAGCAGTGCCTGAATAGATATTCTCTACAATAGTTTTAGGCGCAAATACACTTAATCCTTCGTGTGCTAACGCGGCACAGTGGATTACTGTAGAAGGAGTATGTCTTTTAAAAAGGCTACACAACTTCTCATTGTCTAAAATATCACAGTTATAGAAAAAGAAGTTGTCATGCGTAGGCATGTTTGTTTTGTACCCACCTATCAGACTGTCTATGCCTACTACTTGCCAGCCTTTTTTTAAATAAGCATTACATAAGTGACTACCAATTAACCCAGCACTTCCTGTTATTACAATTGATTCCATATTGACTCCCAATCTACTACAGGGGTAATACATCCATCTTGTAGGTGAGTAGACGTACCTGGAACAGGACAAACGGCTACTCCTTGCTTGAACGCTTTCCAAGTCCAGGAATCATCTGAGAATAAGCCTGCCTGCAAGATAGAGTACTTAAAAGGTAGAAAAGCAAGACCAAGTGCTGCTAGCGTTAAAGTAGATGAAGCTACTGTTCTTAAATGGCAGTCAGGCCCTATTATCATCTCACAGGTGGTATCTCTATCAAAATACCTGTCTGGATAATCATAAGGAACATAAAAACCACTATACCCACTTTTAAACACGTTTTTCATATAAGTAATCGCATTAGGAGTATGTAAATAGTCATCTTCGCAGATGTATATCAACTCTTTAGGATTAGCCTCACATAAGGATATTAAAGTTTCCATTAAAGGCATACAAGTATTTATAGTAACAGGGTGGTACTGAGGATAGGGGTGTTCTCCATAAGGAGGCACTTCTGTACGTTTTGGGATATCTTTAATAGTTATATCTGCTATAGTAGTAGAAGTCATCCACTCTTTAGTATCATCTGTTACACTATCTGCAAGCACAATAATACGGTCTGAAGTTTCCAGACCGTTTTGTAAACTTAACCAGCATTTTTTGAATATATCAGATTTGTACTTACCGTTCCACCTAGGTTTATCACTATTGCCGTCACTAGTACTTCCTGGTGATTTATTTGCTTCTGATGCTCTATATAAAATTATCATTTAATTCTTTTTTTTATAATAAGTGAGCCCGTTCTGTTGCCCGGTGGAACTCATACCGCGTAGACTCAAGCTGCGAGTGCTACAGGTGCAAAGTTATTGTTTGCGTTTAGTTTTTTCTTGCGGTTACAGTCGCTTGCGCACTGGCTCCTAGCTTACTTTTTAACACCTGTCGATCCTGTGTCGGTCCCAGCAAAGATACACTGCCGAATGGCGTATAGCCTATCCCCGTGTAACTGAATACCCTAAACAATGTATCTATGGTGGAACCGCCGGGTACCGCCCCCGGGTCCAGAATGTTTCCAATTCACATTATTGGAGCTTATATAAGCTTAACACTAAATTTACAAATATGCAAATTTAAAATTACCGTGCATTTGCTGTTTGCTAAAATTTTTATTTAACTCTTTTACCCTGCGAAGCTTGGCGTTCTAGCTTATCTAAAAGCTCTATACGTTTCTTTTCTTGTTTTCTGTATCTTTGAACACCTGCTTTTTTATCTTCTCGCTCTTGTTCTTTTTTACTGACATAAAACTTTTTTCTACGGCTCTCATCATAGTATCCGTCTTTATTTAGTCTCCTCATCATAGCTTTATACGCTCTTGAAACGTCATTATTATAACGTTTTACACTTACTTTCATATGTATCTCCTTACCCATTTATAAAAGTTATTATCAGAATATTTTCCTGTTAATTTATCTACTACTCCTCCATTTTTTACTAATACAAAACAGGGAGTAGTTATTTTTTTGCTCAATGTATCTGTATCTACGCTTTCTACACTGATGCCTTCTTTTTTTAGTTTATACAACTGTCTTTCTACATATACATAGTTGTTTTGATTGTATAATCCAACTATCTTTTTCATAATAAAATCTCACTTTCTTTATAACTAGTGTAGCAAAGCACTAATTTACTGTTATTTTATAATTGCCTATCATAAAAATTATTGTTAGTATATAAAGGTACTGTTACAAAACTAGAAAAGGGAAACAAAAGCAAGTGCATAATCAGTATCTAAAAGAGTTTAATAAAATCAATAATATCTTAAAAGTAAAGCATAGTAATACAAAAAAACTTAAAGAAGTACTTAATCCTGTACTATTAAAACTTAATAATCCTACCTTTTACTCTAAATACCTATATGCTAGCCCTTATCAAAAGTATGGCTATCCTAGCTCTAGTTATAAAAACAATCATTTTATTATATTCACTTCGGAGTGTATCAGTATTATTAATAAAAGTCAAGATGTAGATGAAATGCTAAAAAAGTTACAAATAGAATTATCTTGGCTACTAAAAATCCCATTTAATTTCTATCTTAAATAAACGTTAAATATCGGGCTTTTTAGTCCGATATTTTTTTAAAATTAGACATATCCACCTGTGTATGCTATTGTTTATTAGTGCGGTATAGTAGTAGTTATAAACAATAGCGTAAAAAAATACTAAAGGTGAATTAACAATGGAAAGAGACCAGTTTTATGAAGATGTAACCCAAGACCTAAAAAAGAATATAGAGACCCTACATAATCGTTCTCAGAAAACAAAAGGTGATTTGCAAACTCACGAAGCTGTTTGTGCTGAGCGTTATAAAAATTTGTTAATAGCCTTAGAAAAAATGGATACTGCTATAGAGCAGAACAATGTACAAATAAAAAGTTTACATAATTTAGCTATAGAAGGTAAGGTTAGCTTAAAGACGTTAATAAAGCTAGGCGCTTTTATTGCTTTTATTTTAGGAGTAGTATACACTGCTATGGGTGTTTACAGTAAGATACCATGAATGAAGAAATAGTACAAACATTAAAAGATCTTCTTCTGAAAGAGCCTGTTGATGTTTATAACGAAGACCAAGACATTAAAATAAGTAACATAGAGTTAGTAGATACTCGCACAGTTAATGGGGAGCAGAGTAGAGATATTGGCTCTGCCAACTTATTTTTGGCTTCTGCTTTTTTAAGTACAGTAATGGGGGTAGACTTGCCTACCAAAAACTCAGAAGAATTAGCTAAAAGCAAAAAAGCATGGGACACTGCTTTAACAGCCTTAAAAGAAGAAAATTTTATTAGGCAGCGACCTGATACGGTTAGAGAAAGTTTTAAACTTGTTTGATTATAGTATTTGTAAAAGTGCGTATAATATAGATAGAGATACTGGAAGAGTCTATAGTACTAAAGATGGAGAATACCCGAGTATTACTACCATACTAGGAGCTACTTCTCCCAGTAAAGTATATCTAGACAAATGGCGAGAAAAAGTAGGGGCAGAAGAGGCTGCTAGAGTATCAAAAGAAGCTACTGACAGAGGCACTTCAGTACATGATTACGTAGAAAAGTATTTTAATTTACCAGAGCCTAGAAATTTTTCTGATTTCTATACTAGCTCAGAGTTAGATAAAGAACCAGGTAATGTACGTAGCCCTGTAAAAAATATTATTAAGGTTTGCGAGAATAATAATTTTAAGCCTTATGCCCAAGAAATACCTTTATGGCACCCAAAGTTAAAGTTTGCTGGAAGAGTAGATGGTATAGGATTATGGAATGATGTATTAAGCATTATTGATTTTAAAACCTCTAAGAAAAAGAAATATGCATCTTCTATAAAAGACTACTATATACAGGCTACTGCCTATGCTGTAGCACATAATTATTTATTTTACACTGAGATAAATAACTTTAATATTGTTATAGGCGGAGATACCGATACTCAGGTATTTTCAGGAAAAGTAGTAAACTATATCCCAGAATTAAAATTTAGAATAAAGAGTTTTTATAAAAATATATGATTATACTATCTGAATCTCAGAAAAAATTTATTAGAGACATACATAAGTACGATTTAGTATTTGCAACAGGAGCAGCAGGTACAGGAAAAACCCACGTAGCTTGCTCTGAAGCACTAGAATATCTTAAAAAAGAAAACATAGATAAGATTGTTATTACTAGGCCTTTAGTAGCTACTGAAGAAATAGGTTTTTTGCCGGGTAATATAGACGAAAAAATAGAGCCTTTTATGAGTCCTATAATACAGGTACTCAAAGAAGTTTACGATAAAAAATATATAAATCAGCTTATTACTTCTGAAAGAATACAAGTATTGCCTTTAGCACACGCTAGAGGAGTTACGCTAAAAAACTCTTATATCATTCTAGACGAAGCACAAAACACTACTATAACACAAATGAAAATGTTCTTAACCAGATTTGGTCCTAATATTAAGTGCGCCGTGGTAGGAGATTTAAAGCAATCAGATTTAGTATCTCAAGAAAGCGGATTACAGTGGGCATTAAAAACATTAAAAGAGTGTAAGCTCGTAGGGCATACTCAGTTTTCTAATGAGGAAGTGGTTAGAAGCCCTCTAGTTAAAGAGATTATGCGTTATATTTATGCAGAACAAGAGAAGAATACCTAAAGATAAATTACTAACTCTATTAGAAAAAGATTTAACGGTTTATGAGAGAGGACTAGTGTCTAGTATTCTTCGGGCACAAAAATACTACCCCCAGATAACTCCTAGAATGTATAGCTCATTCTGGAGAGTGTATGATAAGTATTTTTTAGATTTAGGAGAATAAAATGCCGTTGAAACGAGGAAAAAGTAACAAAGTTATTACTAGTAATATAAAAGAGCTTATGGGCAAGACTCCTAGCTCTAACCGTAGAAAAGCGATAAAAACTTTAGCTAAGAAAAAAGGTATAAAGCCGAAAGTTGCAAAGCAAAAACAAGCAGTTGCTATAGCACTTAGTAAGGCAAAAAAGAAGAAAAAGTGAAAAGAAAATCTAGAGTTAACGAGGCAGGTAACTATACTAAACCTACTTTAAGAAAAAGATTGTTTGAAAAGATAAAGTCGGGCACTAAAGGTGGCCGTGCTGGGCAATGGAGTGCTAGAAAAGCGCAACTGCTAGCCAGTGAGTATAAACGTCAAGGTGGCGGCTACAAAAAGTAAGATGCTATGAACGAATATTCTACTACTATCTTTAATACCTCAATTTGGGGTTATATGCTTACGAATGAAAACTATAACTATAAAGAGTATCTTACTCATATACTAAAACTTTATAACAATAAACCTTCTGTATCAAAAAGTAATGCAGGAGGAGGTTGGCAGTCTGAAAGTAATCTACACGAAGACCCGCTATTTAAACCTTTTGTAGAGAATATACTTATTAAGCAAATTGCTGATAATATTTTAAAAGACTATAATGTCTCAGATTATAGAGTTCATAGTATGTGGGCGAATGTTAATAAAAACCATTCTTTTAATTACCACCATACGCATGAAGGATACATATCAGGAGTATTTTACCTTCAAGTACCTTTGAATAGCGGTAGGCTTGTATTTACAAATCCTGCTGTTCGAAGTGAGGGCCATTTAATTAGAGGAAGCAACTATGCCATACAACCAGAGCGTTTAGCCTGCATAGTATTTCCTAGCTGGCTTGAGCACTATGTAGAGCCAAATAACTCTTATGAGTCAAGAATAAGTATTAGTTTTAATATAGGACTTTAGTTTTATAAACTACTATACTTTAAAGGAGAAGTAAATGAAAAAACCTACTAAAAAAGGTAACGGGCTTACTGAAAAACAAAAAAAGCTACCTAAAGCACTACAGCAGGCTATACTAAAGAAAAAAAAGAGTAAGAAGAAAAAATAATGCCATTAAAAAAATCGCAAAAGTCTTTAAAAAAGTGGACTGCGCAAAAATGGCAATACTCTTCTAAAAAAGAAAAAGATAAGCCTGCTTCTGCTAGAGGAAGATATTTGCCTAAAGCAGCATGGAAATCGTTAAGTTCTGGAGAGAAAAGAGCTACTAATGCAGCTAAACGCAAAGGTAGTAAAAGCGGAAAACAATTTGTTAAACAGCCCTCTAAAATTGCTAAAAAGACTGCTACTTATCGTAAGAAATGAATATATACTTTGATCATGTTCTAGGAAAGCAAAAGAACGAAGATTTAATATACTCATTAGTTTCTGCAACTTTTGATCCAGAAGAGTGGGAGTATGCATTTGATAATGGATGGGCTCCTACTCCTGTTTGGTACCCTTCAAACTTTGATAACAACCACTCATTTATTTGGTATCAAAGTAGACAGACAAGAATTAATATTAAAAACTACGTTTGTAATAAAAAAACTAAAAAACTAGTAAAAAATTCTCCTGTAGTATGTAAAATATCAAGCTGTTTGTTAGAAGACATAGACACTATATTTGAGGTATATACTAGTTATTGCACTAAGAAAAACTTTGGAGATGCTATCGACACTCCTGAAGGGTTATTGCCTTATTTTCAGTCAGAAGAGCCTCCAGTTCTGTTACATTTTTACCTAGATAATAAACTTATAGGAATAACTAAAATTAGTAGTTGGGATTCTGCATTATTTAGTGAGTTTTTTTGGTGGGATTATAAGGATCCTTCTCTTTCTTTAGGAAAATTATCTTTTTACTTAGAGCTAGAATACGCAAAAAATAATAAAAGTGCTTTTTTATATACTGGTTTTGGTTATAATAGTGATTCTATTTATAAAAGCCTAAAGAATGGTTTTGAGTTTTGGACAGGCCGAAAGTGGTCTAACAATACAGAGCTATTTCAAGAATTATGCTTACAAGATGATAGCGTAACTACCTTAACAGACCTAGCAGAGTACCAGTACAAATACCTAAATAGGATGAATATTTAAATGTCTTTTTTAAACCATAACATACCAACTATAACTTGCTATATTCGTAATGAATATTTATTTAATCATAAAAAAGGGTTTAAAGAGTTTACTCCTTGCGACGTACACTCTGTAGCTTCTATAGAAAAGCGCGTTCCCTTATTTGAGGCTTTTTTAGAGAACGGAGTAAACTGGACCAGACGACCTATTACTGCTTTTTGTTGGAAAAAAGATGCCCCAGTAAGACCTTTAAATGAGCATATGTATTGGGATTGCTTTTCCGCTTACGTAGATGTTCAGGTTAGGAATCGACTAGCTAACCTAAGAGGCACTTTAATAGACTGGAAAAACAATAAACACTCAGGGGTTTATATGTTTACTTTAGATTGGGCTTGGGAGAATAAAGCAGGAGCTTTAAATACTAATTTTTCTGAAACACCAGAACATAAATGCGCTCATGTGTTTAAAATGGATGAAGGCAACTTTTTTGCGTACCCAAATAATAGAATAATTTGGAGCGATGATGCTTGGGTATACAACCCTATAAAAGGAAACCCTGGGTATAAAATAGACATGACTGAGTATAGTGTTGAAAATACTAGAACACAAGTACTAACTGATAACTCATACATTACTGAGTTCAATGATAAGGGCGAATCTATAGATTAATATAGTAGGCCCGAGGATGCTATATTAATGGATCCTATTATTTTATTGTCGGCTGCTACAACGGCTTTTAATGCGATAAAAAATGGTTTTGCGGTAGGTAGAGACATAGAGTCTATGTACTCTGACATAGGTAAATGGATGGGGGCAATCTCTGACATAAATAGTGCAGAGAAGCAAATAAAAAACCCTTCATTACTTAAAAAAATTATCTATAGTAAGTCTATAGAGCAAGAAGCTATAGATATATTTGCTGCTAAGAAAAAAGCGCAAGAAATGGAAAAAGAACTAAAAAACTTTATCCAGTTCCAGTATGGGCCTTCTGCTTGGCAGGAGCTTATAGCTATACAAGCAAAAATAAGAAAAGAAAGAAAACAAGCTAAAGACGCACAGTTAGGCTTACGAAAAAAAGTATTAGAGATACTAGTTTTGTCTCTTTTATTTATAGTAGGAGCTTTCACTATTGCAGTAATATCCTGGTTAACATATCAAGGGGTATCAAACAAACTTTAATGTTGCTTACTGCTAATTAGTGCTGTATGATAAAAGGAGATTCACGTGGCAAAAGCAAAAAACGTAAAAAGACTACCTAGCGGTAAAATAGAGTATAGAGGCGAAACTTACCCAGGGTTTAACAAACCAAAAAGAAATACTTCAGCTTCTAAACATAAAAAAGTTGTACTAGCTAAAAAGGGTGATGAAGTTAAAGTAGTAAGATTCGGACATAAAGACTATGGCCATAACTACTCTGCAGAAGCAAGAAAAAACTATTTAGAGCGTAGTGCAGGTATTAAAGATAAAAGCGGGAATCTAACAAAAGATAATAAATTTAGCGCTAACTATTGGGCTAGAAAAGAGCTTTGGGGTGGTCCTGGAGCCTCTAAAAAAGCACCTAAAAAAGGAGGACCAAGAAAATGAGTAATATGAAACAAAAAGCAGGGCCCGGGGACGAGTATGACTACGAAGGGTACATGATAAAAACACAGCTGAGAAGGATGGCAGCTCAAAGCCAAGACCTTATTAACTCTATAGACAATAACGAACAATTTCCTTCTTGGATCCAATCTAAAGTTACTCTAGCTTCTGAGTATATGGATTCAGTATATGATTTTTATAACTATAGTGATTATTCTATAGTATCTGAAGAGACAGATAATAAAGACGATAATGACGAAGACGAGGACCAGCCTATGCTTCCTAATATGATCTTTATAAATGAGTCTTGATAAGTTAATTCTAGAAGCATATAATGATGTATACTGCAAAATAGCACCCTCTGATATACATGGAGTAGGTGTTTTTGCTGTTAAAGATATACCAAAAAATGTAGTGATTTTTAGAAGCGTATATGACTTTGTAAAAATAAACAAAAAATTTCTTAGTAGAATAAGCCCTAATGTAGCCAAATTATATAAATGTTTTTTTATAAGTGATGAAGATAATATCTGGATACCTAAAAGCGGTTTAAATAATATTAATATAAGTTTTTATTTAAACCATAGTGAAAATCCTAATGTTATCTGGAGCCACGAGTATAAATTATTTATCAGTAAAGTGCCTATACTAGAAAATACAGAGCTTACTGTTAATTATAAAAGTTTTGGAGGTACTATTGACTTTTAAAAGGGTTATGACTAACGGGTGTTACGATATTATACATGTAGGGCATTTAGCGCTATTTAAGTTTGCTTACTCTATATCGAGTAACTTGCATATAGCTATAGACTCTGATTATAGAGTAAAAACCTCAAAAGGAGGTAATAGGCCCATCAACCCACAAGAAGATAGAAAACTTATGCTAGAGTCTATAAAGTACGTAGATTCAGTTTCAGTATTTTCTTCAGACGAAGAATTAAAAAAAACTATTGTAGACAATAAGATAGATTATTTAATTATTGGTTCTGAGTACAAAAATAAAAATATAATAGGCAAAGACTTAGTAGAAAAGGTTATATTTTTTGACAGAATACCAAAATACTCCACAACCAACCTTATTCAGAGTATTATTAATAGGGGATAGTTGTTATGATATTTATCACTACGGTGATATAACCCGTATTAGCCCTGAAGCCCCTGTCCCTGTATTTGACTATGTAAATAGTCAGACTAAATTAGGTATGACAAGTAATGTTTTAAGTAACCTTGAGGCATTAGGGGTAGAAGTTAGCTGTAAAACTCATTTTTTTGAAAACAAAAACAGATATATAGATATAAAGTCTAATCAACAACTACTTAGGGTAGATCAAAAAATTAATAGTTCTTCTTTTAATGAGTTTAATATATTTAACGAAGGCAGTAGTAATTATGACGCTGTAATAATATCTGACTATGACAAGGGTTTTTTGACCTATAGCGCTATAGAAAAAATAATTAGTAGCTATAAAGGCCCTATATTTATAGACACAAAAAAGCCAGATCTTAAAAGATTTGGTAATTGTTTTTTAAAGATCAATGAAGTAGAATATAAGGATAAAGTTTCTCAGGCTCCTAACTTAATTGTTACTAGAGGAGGAGGAAGTGTTACTTATAGAGATAGTGTATTTACTCCGCCTAAAGTAGAAGCTCACGATGTTTGTGGAGCAGGAGATACATTTTTAGCTGCTTTAGCTGTTGGTTATTTAAAAACTAGCTGCATAGATAAATCCATACCTTTTGCTATGCAAGCTGCTGCAGTAACTGTAAAACATATAGGCGTATACGCCCCTACATTAAAGGAAATATATAGTGAGACTTAAAGGATTTGTTAACAAAGGCTGGGGACATGAATTGATATGGGCTTCCAATGACAAATATTGTGGGAAGCTTATGAAGTTTAGTAAAGGCTCTAAGTTTTCTATGCACTTTCACAGAGAGAAAGAAGAGACTTGGTATATACTAGATGGAGTATTTTATGTGCATTGGATAAATACCCTTAATGGCACTCAAATTACTAATAAGCTTAAGGCAGGAGATACTTGGCATAACGAGCCTTGTGCGCCTCACCAAGTAGAATGCATTGAAGAAGGTACAATAGTAGAAGTATCTACCCCCGACTCTGTAGAAGATAATTATCGTATTATACCAGGAGACTCTCAAAAAACAACTTGACACTTCCTATTAAATTTGTTAAAGTTTAGAATAAATTAGGAGAAACAATGGAATACTTTAACGATTCAGAAAAAAATTGGAGAATTAGTCAGTGTTGTCAGTTTGCCGATAAACAGCTAGCAAAACGCTATAACTTTGGTACTACTACAAAAACATATGCTCTTAAAGAAGGCGGCAAAAAACGAGTACAAAGTAAAGCTATAGAGAACTGTAATAAATTACTAGACGTAGTGACTACGTACTTTCCTACCCAGCCTAAAAACTTGAGAAGCTTTAGAATTTCTTCTGAGCTTTTTCCTTGCTATACCTTAGACTTTACTAATGATTGGTATGCAGAAATCTGGGAAGAAATCTGTGATATCTTGAAAAAAGTCGGTAAGGCGGCAAAAGACAATGAAGTTCGGTTAAGTGTGCATCCAGGACAGTATACTGTTCTAGCCTCTAATAAAGCTAATGTGGTAGAAAACTCTATTAAAGATTTAGAGTACCATGCACTTTATGGAAGTCTAATGGGGCTTACTCCTGAAGATTTTGTAATGAATATACACTTACAAGGACTTTATGGGGGGAAACATGAAGATGGTATTAAACGATTCGCTACTAACTTTGAATACCTATCTGATTATGCCCAAAGATGTTTGGCTGTAGAAAATGAAGATAAACCTAATGGTTATGATATTGAACATGTAGTTGATCTATGTAGTAGAATACCTACTAGAGCTACATTAGATACTCATCACTATGCTTGCCATCGTATGGTAGGAGTAGAAAAAGTACGTATAGGCCCTAAGGCAGTAAATAGGCGTATTAGAGACGTAGAACATATTACAGTAAATAATCCTTTGTTCAAAGAAGCCGTAAAGACTTGGAAAGGGATTAGACCTTTGTTTCATAAGTCTCAGTCTTTTCATCCTGATAATATGGACTACTGGATGAAGCCTAATGCACATTCTGAACTTTTCTGGGATGAAGATCTAATGGCAAATCATGTAATGATGCTAGAGTATGCTGATTTTGACATTGAGGCGAAACACAAAGAAGTAGCAGTAAACCATTTTTACTCTTTTATTAAAGAAGAAGAGGAATATGCTAATGAACCTATCAAACTAAAGAGTATATAAAAAAGAGTTTAATATGTTATTTAATAAAAGCAACGTATTTAAAGTAATAGACAATAATCCTACGGTAGAAGTAGAGGTTATTGCAAGACAACTAGTAAGGAACTTTTCTGCCTCTACAGAGTTTAAAGTTACCCCTCTAAAGCCAGATAGTTGGTCTCAGCTAAGTATAGAGGTTCCTAAAAATAAAAGATATGTGTTTAGGCAGATTAAAGAATATTCTCTTATTGAGACGCCTGTTGGCTTTTCAATTTATATTAGTAAGAGTACTACCCCAATAGATGTACGAATATTTACAGGAAGAGTAATAGAGTACTCTAAAAAGCCTAAATTAACCTATACTTATAAGTTACGCCAAAAAATAGCATTAACCCTATTTAACTTAGCAAAATATTTACACCCAACAGGAACATCATGACAAAAACCTATAAACCACTAAACGATGAAGATATTTCTGAGAATATAAACGATATAGTAGCATTTTTGGGGGCTATAGAGTCCTCCAGGGCTGAGATTAATGAACGAGTTAAACATTTAAAAGACGAATATGGTCTTTCTCCATCTGATGTTAGAGCTGCAGCTAGATTGCTGCACAAGCAAAATACTGAGGAACTAGGAGAAAAAGAACAGAGAATAAGAGAAATTATTGATATTTGTAAATAAAGTACAGTAATGACTATTATTTCTAGTAACAATCAAATAGCTCTATCAGCAGAAGCCGTTAAGTACCTGAACAACTCTATAAATAAAGATACCTTAGTATTTCAGCAGGGCTATAGTTACCTTACATTTTGGATGGCTGATAGAGCAAACAAAGTTTATACTTCAGAGTACGATTACAAGAAGTTTTGTACTTTTAATTTTTATACTCAAAATAACGCCTATCATAATGTTATACCTACTTTTTCTGCTTCGATAGAGCACTATCCTTCAAAACTATTTGATATTATAATATTAGAAGATAGCGTAACTAAAGAATACTTAGAGATAGTAACAAAAAATAGTAAAAGTAAAAGTATCATAGTATTAAGCTCTATCATATCATTAGACCTAGTACTGCCTTTAGCTGACTATTTTGATGGTATAGAACATATGTGGGATAAAAACTATAATACCACTATATTAACATTAAAGTAACTACTATATATGAAGCTGCCCTTAATAAAGTTTTACAACTGTAGATATACTAATAGCTACGAAGCGTTCCCTTTAGATAAGCGTATATTACTATTTGGGCTTAAAGGCGCTTATATTGACAGTAGTATACTTAAAAATATAGATAAACACTATACAGTACTTAAGAGTACGTATGACGATATATATGTTATAGCTATGAATGATTCTTATGTCATAGATAACTGGGCTAATGATTTAGACATAAAAAATATAACTGTATTACCTGATGGCAATGGGCATTTTACAGAAGCACTGGGAGCCTTAACTTATACACATTTACTAGGTTTTAGGTCAAAATACTATGAATGCGTAGTACACAATAATAATATACTAAAATGTAATGAAAATACTAATCTACTCAAAAATGAGCTGTATAGCCTCTAATGACTTTATAGAGTACTGTAAAAGTACGAATTTAGTCACTAAAGTAGTACGCTTACAAGATAGAAACTATATGCACATAAAGTATGACACTACATTAGCAGAGATAGAGAACGAATACGGCAGAAAGTTCTATACTTCTCCTATTATATTTATAAATGACGAGTTTGTAAATAGTATAGAGAAGGCACAAAAAAGAATAAAAGAGTATTTAAATGATAGAAATGTACACTAAAGAGACTTGCCCTAGCTGCGTAAAAGCAAAAAACTTGCTTAAAAAACATAATATCCCTTTTACTTTGTATACGATTGGTGTAGATATTACTAGAGAAGAGTTTATTGTTAAGTTTCCTACTGCTAAAACTGTTCCTTATATACTTGAGAACGGTAAAGTAATAGGTGGGTATGAGAATGTAAAAAAATACTATAATATATCCTAGTTAAAATAATATAACTATTGACTTTATTAATAAACTATGTTAAAGTAGTATAATGATTATAACACTTTATATTTTTTACTTTTTAGTATTCTGGTTTATATATTTGCCAGTATATTTATTTTTAACACAATAAGATAAAAAGGTTACTATGCAGCAAGATTATAAATCTTTGTTAGAAACTGTAAAATATCATGCTGATTTATACTATAATAAAAGTAAATCAGTATTGTCTGATGCAGAATATGATGTACTTTACGAGAGGCTCGCCTTAGCAGAAGAGCGGCAAGGCTGGGCAGACTCTTCTAGCCCTACTATGCGTGTTGGAGGGGCTAAAGGTAAGGTTAAGCACCCTTATCATTTGTACTCTCTTAAGAAGGTGTATACCTCTTCTGAGATTGACCCCTCTTTTACCGTCAGCACTATAAAAATAGATGGAAGTAATTTATCTGTTACTTATGATAAAAACGGTTCTCTAATACACTTGCTCACCAGAGGAGATGGAGAGTTTGGGGAGAATGTAACTCATCTTCTGCCTGCTATTGAAGGCATTCCTAACGCTATTGAGCCTTCTGGCTATGTGGTAACTATTACTGGCGAGGCTGTTACAGATAAAGAGAATATAACTAACTTTAGAAACTTTGTTAGTGGGTCTTTAGGCGTAAATAAGGTAAAAGACATAGAAGATAGGCAGTTAAAGTTTATTGCTCACGATGTTTTAGGTATTACCAAAAAATATACTACTAGAATGGCTTATGCAGAGTCTTTAGGGTTTCTCACACCCTTTAACACTGATTGTAGTGTATACCCTAGTGATGGAGTGGTTTACCGAGTAGATGACTATTCTAAGGAAAAAAGTTTAGGATATACCTCTAAGTACCCTAGATTTGCCGTCGCTCTGAAAGAGCGTGGGGCCTTTACGGCTACTACAGTTTTGCAAGATATTGTATGGAGTGTTGGTAGATCAGGAGTAGTGACTCCTGTAGCAGTAGTAGACCCTGTAGTAATTGATGACGCTACAATTTCTAGAGTTATACTGCATAATATCGACTATGTAGAAGCTAATAACCTAGGCCCTGGCGATAAAATAGAAATAGAAAGACAAATTACTCCTCAGTTTGTTAAAGTAGTTAATAGTTCTTCTTTCCCTAGGTTTAGTGTAAAAGATGCTGAGCAACAGCTTGGAATGACTCTTACTAAGCAAGGGCCTAAATTGTATGCTTCCTCAGCAGATTATAAAAGACTTGTAGAATACTTTGTAAAACAGCTAGGAGTTAAAGGGCTAGGTCCTAGATCCATTGAAAAACTAAATATTACTCATCCTTCTGAGCTGTTTGATGATAGCATTGATTGGGATGTTCTAGGAAAAAATGGTTATAAAATTTTACAAGAACTAAACAGGCCTAAACCTTATGAAACAGTATTAGCTTCTTTAGGTATTCCAGGAGTAGGCAAATCTACTGCTAAAGCTATTACTCAAAAGATAAATAGGTTCGATAGGTTAAGGGATATTGAGTACGAGAGTATTAATAATATAGGGCCTAAAACTATAGATAGCATTCTTGCTTGGCTAGATGTAAATGAAGAGTGGGTATCTAATCTTCCTTATTCTCTAGAAAGAGAGCCTGAACGCTTCGAAGAAGATTTAATAAAAATTGCAATCTCTGGTAAACTAGATATGACTAAAAATGATCTAAAAGACCATTTAAGAGAGTATGGAGTAGTAGTTAAAGACGGGGTAACGAAAGATTTAGACTTTCTAATATCTGCTGGAGAAGAAACAAGCAAAACAAATAGAGCTAAACACTACGGTGTGCCAATAATTAATTATTGGGAAAATAAACGCTCTATATTAAAAGGGGAATTTAATGGGTGAAGTCATAAACCTAGCTAATAGAATAAAAAACAAAAAAGTTGTAGAAGAGACAAATACAGTGTTTACTGATTCAGAAGATTTATCACAGTTAGTTTTTGTAGAGTCTTTAATGCTTTTGGAAGAGTTAGGATATGATTGTTCAAATGAAGATAGCGACATAGTTAAGGACATAGAGTGCTTATCCTATTTAGCTACCGCAATAATTTTTAGGGCTAGAAACCTAGAACACCCATGTATTGACATTTTAGATTCTATTAATACTCAGCTAGACGAAAACCCTTATCAGTTAGAAAGCTTAGTAGAGAATCTAGATAGTAAGGATAATAACTATGCCAAAAATGATAATTAAATCTAGTAATGTGCCTTTAGTAAATAAAGATGAAGCAGCAGAGATAGCCTCTCAGCTAGGCGCGGACTCTTATCAGTCATCTTTTACGGGTACTTTTAATGAGTACGACTTAACTTTTAATTTTAACACTCTTTCTGAGGGTAATGACGCCCTAACTATGTTAGGAGACGGCCAAGAGTCTTATATAGAATATGCTGATGGTACTGTTGGTAGACATTACTTGAGGTACGAGAGAGACGACTCAGAAGACTAACCTTTAACTATAACTAATATACGTAATTAACTAAACTTGAGGATAAAAAATTGGTTAATAAATCTGGGTACACACAAGAAGAAACTGCAGAGTTGTTAAGTTTGTATAAAGTACATGGTACTGATGGTATAGAAGAAATCGCTCGTATACTAGAAAAGCCTGTTAAAAGTGTACGCAGTAAATTAGTTCACGAGAAAGTTTATAAGCCCTCTAACACTAAATACACTAAAAAAACAGGTAAAAGTAAAAAAGAGCTTTTAAGAGAGTTAGAAAGTATAATAGCTAAAGAAGTCCCTGGACTATTAGGGGCCACAAAAGAATCTATAGCTACTATAATTACTGTCTTACAAAAGGAAGAATAATATGTTAGATAAGTTACTTAAATTAACCACTATTCACGAGGTTAGAAAAAAACTAAATGCCAATGATATTCGAGGCGAAGCAGCTGCCAGCCTAGAAGCCGAGTGGATCAAAGTTAAAGATGCCGAGGCGGATACAATCGATATTACAAGCACTATTAGTGAAGATGATACAGAAAAAACAGCTTCTCCAGTGATGGAAGAGTTAGAAGTAGATATTTCTACTAAAGAAACTGTACTCCCTCCTGTATATAAAAAACCTTTTAGAACAATTAACTCTAAAAAGTAATTTTTTTCTTTACAAATAGTTTTTAATATGAGACAATGATAATTGTTATATAAAAATAAAATTAATAAGATAAAAAGGATAAAGGGCTTATTTATAGCCCTTTATTGTAGTGCATGATAGAAAAAAATTGGTCAGATATAGAAATATATAACTACTGTAAACAAAATAAGGTTACAGAAGAGTACAATAAAGGCTCAAAAAAAATACCTTATTTAGAGTTTATAACCTCTTTTACTGCTCTAGAAGATAAAAAATTTATGAGTATAAAAAGCTGGGCTATAGATAATTGCAATGGCTACTGGAAAGTATGTAAGTTTCATCCTGGGTACGAAAACCATATTGTATTTAAATTTTCATATTATGAAGATTTTTTAGCTTTTAGTAGGTTTTATGACAAACTTATGTACCCTAAAATAGACGTATTGATGTAATTTTTAGCTTGCATACAAGTAAAAAATAAGATAGAATTAATTATTAGGCATTGATATAATCAAATACTTCTTTCTATTTATTCCCTGTTAGCTCAGTTGGTAGAGCGTCTGACTGTTAATCAGATTGTCGTTGGTTCGAGCCCAGCACAGGGAGCCAAACATATTGGGTCTATTGATCCAGCCTACAGTCTAATACTTCTTAGGCAAGGCAAACAAAGAATCAGGAAGGCAAAGGACTGGTTGCCTCTGATATAGAATTATTGCGGAGTGGAGCAGCGGTCAGCTCGCCTGGCTCATAACCAGGAGGTCGTAGGTTCGAATCCTACCTCTCGCAACCAAATAAAAACATAAAAACCGCCCTTGTAGCTCAGTTGGCCAGAGCAGCGCTCTTGTAAAGCGAAGGTCCGCGGTTCGAATCCGTGCTGGGGCACCAATAGTAGAGTAATACTAATGACAGTAGAAAAATATTCTTTTTATCCTGTAATGTATCCTTACACTAAAATAGTGCCTATTGATTATAACTCTAAAAAGAATAAAGTAAAACCTTGCTACAAATCTTATACTAAGCATAGTAATACTAAAAAAAGAATACTAGATATTTACTGCTAATCACTTAGGGAGTATGGTGAAATGGTAGACACGCAGGTTTTAGGTACCTGTGCTTTTAGCGTGAGAGTTCGAATCTCTCTACTCCCACCAATAATTTAATAGGCTCATAATGGAAACTATAACTTTTAAAAATACCAAATACCCAGCGTTTCAAGCTACTGGTAACGCTGCTAGGTTTATAAAACCTTTTGCGGATGAGTTTTTGAAAGATAAAACAGTAGGGCTAGATATTGGCTGCATGACCCTTGAATGGTGTTATCCTGGAGCTACACCTATTGATTTAACAATAGATGACCCTTATGACGCTTATAACTTACCAAATATTGATAATTTAGAATACATTTTCTCTTCTCATTGCTTAGAGCACTTGCCGGACTGGGTAGGTGCTTTAAATCTGTGGAGAGACTCTTTACCCTCTAAAGGCACTTTATTTTTGTACTTGCCTCATTACTCACAAAAGTACTGGCAACCTTGGCATAACAGAAAACACTATCACGCTCTTACTAACCAATTATTGACTGATTACTTTCAAAACAGTAATGAGTATTGGAGTGATTGGTTCGTAAGCCCTGGCGCAGACCTTAATAATAGTTTCTGTTGTGTAGCAGAAAAAGCATAATACATACTGATACTTTATATAAAGTATTATTGCTTCCGTAGCTCAACTGGATAGAGCAACTGACTTCTAATCAGTAGGTTGCAGGTTCGAGTCCTGCCGGGAGCGCCAAAAATAAAATTACTAACCTATCAGTAAGGATTAATACTCATGTATTCTGTAAAAAAACTTAATAGTACTAGTTATGAAGTGACTAACCTTAAAGAAGATCCTAAAACATATAACGTAACAAAAAGTAACAAAGGTTACTATTCTTGTGACTGCATGGGGTTTTATAGGCAAAAAAATAAAACAGAACATAAGCACTGCTTAATGGTTCAAGCTCTAGAAGAAATGCAAGATTTTGACTGGGTTTTACTAGATAGTGAGTGGAGAGTTGTAAACTCCCATTCAGAGATTTTAGATCAGCTAGAAAGTTTTATGGATGAAGTATCAAAAGGATAGTAAAGATGATAATGTATGTTACTGATGTAGGGGTTGTAGATGAAGTATCTTTTGTCTCTATAGATAATCAAGAACTAAATCACCTAGACAAGATTATGGCCTTTTCAACATATAAACTTTTGCGGTCTTACTTGGGTAGTGATTGTAGTGCTTGGCCTACAGATTTTAGGGATAAAGAAGAGTGGAAAGCCAGTATAGAAGAGCACGCTATCTCTCTTAAAGCCTATACTAGGTTAGACAACTATGAAGATGAGCAGGAGCATAAAGTAGTAAAAGATGCTAAAGAAGCTCTAAGGTTTGTAGCGGATTACTTAGAAGAACTATATGAATAAGGAATAAAATGGCTAATTTACTGTTTGATGTAGACGGCACACTAACAGAGAGTAGACAAGAAGTTGACAAATATTTTTTGATGGAGCTAAAAGAATTAGCTTATACAAATGTTATGTATCTTGTAACTGGTAGTGACTATATAAAGACTGTAGAGCAGCTAGGAGAAGATTTTTTACATAACTATGTAGCATACTCTTTTAATTGTTCTGGTAACTCAATATGGACTAAAAGCACTGAAATATATAGTAAGGATTGGAAACCTCCGAAAGAAGTTATATCTTATTTAACAGACGTATTGAGTGCTAGTTATTGGAACGAAAAAACAGGCGCACATTTTGATTATAGGCCTGGTATGCTAAACTTTTCTGTTTTAGGTAGAAATGCAAATAAAGAACAAAGAAATAGGTATAAAGAGTTTGACGAAAAATATAATGAGCGCGAGAAACTAGTAAAAGAGTTTAACGAGGTATTCGCAGAGTCTCATAACCTAGTAGCTCAGATAGCAGGCAAAACTGGTTTTGATATTTATGATAAAAATGCAGATAAAAGCCAAATACTAAAGTACTTCGATAACATAGCAGTATCTTTTTTTGCTGATGACACAGCAGCTAACGGTAATGACTATACCTTGCATAAGGCTATTCTAAATAGAGGCCTTGAAGAAGATAAAGTCTATGCTGTAGATAGTTGGCGCACTACCAAAAGAATATTAGAAGAAGAGTATTTATTCCCCTATCCTAAAGCTTAAAAGCTAAGGTAGTTAGGGGCTGGCTTATAGTCGCCAGTAAACCAAAAGACTATAATTAGGTCGAACTAAACACGTCCTACCCGAAAAATTTGTTTAGTCGTTTATTTGTGGGCGCATTAAGTCCTCTTTCGGGAAGAGGCAACACAAACTGGGGGCGTATCTATTATTAGGTACGCCCTTATGCAATTAGGAGTGTTAATGGCAACAGCTTTTACAATAATTAAAAACGCTATAAAAAACAACTTAGAAGTACTAGGCGCAGGTAGGTACTCTGCTGTCTTTGGTTTGAGTAAGTATCAGGCTATAAAAATAGGAAGTGATATTAATGACCCCTTTTTAGACTATATAGAGATAGCAAAAAGAAATCCTCTTACAAACTTTTTAAAGGTATATAATACATATAAAAGTGATAACTATTATATAGCTACAATAGAGCGGTTAGAACATAATAACAAAATAGACTTTACTCTTTTAGAGGAGTCTATATCTATACTAACTAAATATAAAAATAAAGACTCTGACTTAGATTTACATACTAATAATGTTATGTGCAGAGAGAATGGAACTTTAGTATTAAGTGATCCTCTATGCGGGACAAATATGTATGACATTCTTGATGTATCAGACTGGTTAGACTATCACTATAAACATAAAGAGTACAACTGCTAATGTTTACCGTAGAATTTGATTATGAAGATATTGAAATAACCATTATGGATAACTATGGCTTATACGAAGATATAAAAATAAATGCTTTTGAAGAGGTTGTTTTCATACGGCAATGGAATGAAGAACTTGAAAGGCATAATGCTATAGTTATCAGTCCTGAAATGTGGGAAGATCTTATTGCTGCAATGAATAAACCTGAAGGTGTTTTTAGCGACTAACAGGTTGTAAATACAAATATGCAGAGATTAGTAAAATTATAGTTGCTATATGCTATATTTTATAGTACTATGGTACTTGGAGATGCGAAATATCGGTCTCTAAAACATCTTGCTTGACGAAAAAGGAGATAACAATGACAGGCATACAAACACAAACACTATTCCCACGTTCTTCATTTGTGGGGTTCGATCACTTACTAAATGAACTAGATCATGTAGCAAGACATGCTAATGATCACTACCCTCCTCATAATATAATTAAAACAAGCGATACAGACTATCTTATTGAGTTAGCTGTAGCCGGTTTTATGCGTGACGAGATTTCTATTGAGGTAAAAGATCGTACACTAACTATTACTGGAGAACATACTTCCAAAGGTCGCGAGTATATTCATCGTGGTATTTCTACTAAGAAATTCAAACGCACCTTTAGGCTGTCTGAACACGTACACGTAAGTGGAGCAAATCTAGTAGACGGCATACTTGCAGTAGAGCTGAGGTATGTTGTCCCAGAAGAAATGCGTCCTCGTAAAATAAAAATTGGAAATTACGAGGAGAGTAAAAATGAGACAAGCAGTTCTAACAACCGCTGATTTTATAAAGCCTATTTCAGACCTTATATTATATATCTTAACAATTTTAGGTTCTGTGCTTTATAAACTATTTAAGGCTTTTATTTATGCAAAAGAACAACAAGCTAACTATAATGTTGCAGTCCAACTATGGAGGACTGAGTTCAGAAAAGAAAGCTTTGAGTCTGTACTAAGTGCAGTAAATAAAGGAGATCTTAGTGATCTTAAGCATAGTTAAAAACATAGTAAAAAGCCTAAAGCCTAAACAACGCTCAGATCTAGACGAAAAATATCTAGCAAAAGCAACAGATATGACTGATTTAGAGCGAAGAATCAGGCACCTAGAAAACCCCAATTTAAAAAATTGGATTTAAGTACTACTAAACGGAGCTGCTAACGTAGCTCCGTTATTGCTTAACACTTAAATATATCGTATAAATAATTATAGAAACAAAATAATATATAAGGATTTAATAAATGCCTAATATAACCTTTAGTTGGGCCCCTGACTATTCAGATAAAGATTCTGATATTAATGTATCTAACTTAGATGCTTCTGTAGAGTATAGTATTGACATTCCTAAAGGCGTAGATGTGACTGTTAATGATATTTATACACATGTAAACTATTGGCTACGTGGCTGCGGCTACTACATCGACTTAGATTAATTTTATTCTTGCTTTTTTGTTATAATTAATATATTATAGATTATATGGCCGCATGGTGAAAAGGTAGACACACCAGACTTAAAATCTGTTGCCTTCGGGCGTGCCGGTTCGAGTCCGGCTGCGGCTACCAACATATAATATATACAGGATTAACAATATGAATTTTAGACCTTTAGGATCGCGTGTCCTAATTAAAAGAGCAGATACCGTAGAAAAGACTGATGGTGGACTAATTATCCCCGAATCTTCAAAAGAAAAACCTTCAGAAGGTAAAGTGCTGGCTGTAGGACAAGGAAGATACACAGATTCAGGAAGTCATATCCCTATGAACGTAACCGTAGGCGATAAAATCTTGTTCGGCAAGTGGTCAGGTACTGAAGTGTCTGTGCAAGGAGAAGACGCTCTGATTATAGAAGAATCAGATATTTTGGGCGTCATAGATTAAGAATTTTGGAAGTGGGTGTCGGTACACAGGGAGGTCTTATAAGCCTTTCAGCGCCAGATTAGCGTTCTCGACCTGGTTCAACTCCAGGCACTTCTACCATAAACAAAAAATAATATCAGGGTATAGCTCAGTCTGGTTAGAGTGCTGCACTTGGACTGCAGAGGCCGAAGGTTCGAATCCTTCTATCCTGACCAAAATCCTCCTTATTGGAGGCTAAAGTGAGAAGTCTGAAAGCTGTGGAGCCAAACTCACTATAATAAAAGTCGTGGTCCTCAGATAGGAGAGATACCTATCGATTCCGAGTCCGTAAGGATTTCGAGAGGGCTCTTCACTTAGTGAATCCCATTTAAATCCTCATCGAATACTAGATGAGGTTGCGCAGATGAACTTAGACTGTTGATAATCTGTTTTGCAACTAAGTAACAGTCTATATCTGAATTGGGTGTCGGTTCAGGAAGAAATCAAATCTTTGCTGGTCTTAACCGGAGGAGATAGGGCACCCCGTATTTAGGGTCAGTTCCGCAATAATATTTAGCTTGGATGTAGCAAAAAATGACCCTGTTAATATTTCTGTAGCATTATTGTAATGCAGCGATTTTGCGTCGGATAGAACAAAAAAATAAGTATACGCCTACTAAACAGCTAAGAGATAAAATTAAGCAGTGAGCTACTTTATAAATTGATGGCAGTTATTTAACAAGCTGTCACGTCTGGCAAACGAAACACCGCCATAGGATGGATACTGCAACCAAGTAAGTAGGGCAACCTACATAATCAGAATGATTGGAAAATAGTATCGTTGAGTCCACAGACCATCCAGTTAATTAACTTGTGGATAATATGCGATACGAAACCAATCCGCGTTACACCAACGCGAAGAGTTTCTTATAATGTAGAATCGGTGTGACAGCTCGGAGAGACGAGCACCTACAAATAAGCTAGACTTCGTTAGTAATTGCCTATAGCGGAAAGTATAAACTTAGAAGCTGTCTGCTGTTTTGTAGGTAAATATAGGGGTGTTAAAATGAAATGAGTAACTTCTTTAAAGTAATAGCCCTGGTTTCAGCGCTTATGACTCCTTTTACTGTTACAGCAGCCACAAAAGAGATAATAGTTAATAAACCAGAACTGCAAATTGTGTACGAGCAAGTAGAAGACAAATCCTTTTTATATTATAAAGGCTACATAAGTTCAGGGATTGCGCTTCAGTTAAGACGTATACTTATGGTATATGACACAGATGTATTAGTAATTAATAGTACCGGTGGTTTTGTACGAGATGCTTACATTATAGGCAGGCACCTAGCAGATTATAACATTGCAGTAGTAGTAGAGCAAGATACTCTATGTATGAGTGCGTGTGCTATGATTGCAATGGCCTCAAATAACTTAACTATAGAAGGTAAGATGGGCTTTCACACTCCTTACATTACCTTTCTTCCCATCGAGTTTAGTTTGATGGAAATGATACAGAAACACAACAGAGATGTGACTGACTTTGTTAACTATTTTCACGAAAATGGTTACTCACACAGCTTAGTTAATGATATTCTAAGACAGACAACCCCTAGTACGTATATAACATTTGATAATGAGCAAGACTTTTTAGCATTTAGAACTAATGATATAGGTGTTAGGCCGAAAAAATATTACTCTCTGTATAAAATAGAAAAAATGTAAAATATGCGGGTAGAACTTTGTGGTAGGTGGTCCTATCAGCAGCCTTCCAAGCTGTGTGTAAGGAGTTCGATTCTCCCTGCCCGCTCCAAAAAGAAGTGGTAATATGTACAATAAGAATTTCAGACTAGATATAGATGATATATATTTAATTGAGAAAGCTATTGACTTTAGAATAAGCGCTTTAACTATAAAATCAATAGATAATAGTGATAAAAAAGAAATAAAAGACTTGCATAATCTTAAAGGTTTGTTATATAATCAAAAAATATGGTATAGACCTAAAAACGATACTTATATATCGGGCTAATATCGGCGTAGATCATTGGCAGGAGTCGCCAGACTTAGAATCTGTACAGTGTGGGTTCGAATCCTGTAACAGGTTTGCTTTCGGTTAGAAATTTAAGGGGGTGTGGTGAAATGGAATCACGTCAGTCTCCAAAACTGAAGTCCGGGGATCGTAACCTCGTACCCCTGCCAATAGCCAAGGTCCTAGACGCAATGAAGCTTGAGGCTTAGTATCAAGTGAGATAGCTAGGAGACCTGCCAGTAGGGAGAAACTGGCACCAATTAATGGAAAGGTGGCCGAGCGGCTTAAGGCTCTAGTCTTGAAAACTAGCGTAGGGGGAACTCTACCGTGGGTTCGAATCCCACCCTTTCCGCCAATACTGTAG
>Ga0102945_1000047_pt1 | contig 47271 bp, 44 predicted proteins | sample SalPonred_H2O_MG_FD_78207 | JGI IMG/M metagenome (GOLD analysis project Ga0102945, IMG submission 78207) | Salt pond water microbial communities from South San Francisco under conditions of wetland restoration - Salt Pond MetaG R2_restored_H2O_MG ...
ACAACAACAACAACAGTCAGAGCCTGAAATGCAAAAAAGGCCCCCAGTAACTAAGGACCTTGATCAAATGGATTATGAAGATCAGCCAGTTCAAGAAAAGAAGGTTAGAAGCCTATTTAAGTAGTTGCCACATTAAAACGTGGCATAACAGCCGATAAAATTGCATTGAAACGCATTTTATCTTGGTGTTAGGCGTAATTTATAGCCTTCTTCAACTGTCTTAATACCCTTTTGCAATGTTTTTTATCTTCACCTTCGTTATTCCACACAAGAAACTCATAAGTGCTTATCATCCCCTCAATATCTTCATCTCTTAGGATAACTTTTGTGTGAGAAAAACTACGCCTAACAACAGGTATAGTTAATTCCTGTTCTGTGCTTGTTTCTAAGTTCTGTTCTTTTTTCATCGTTATATCTATTTTGAAAGTTTTGTAATTCTATTCAGGCACTAACCATACCCAAAACGTTATACATCATTTTTTGGAGCATAATACTTCCCACGAATTTTAACACCCTCTTTTATGAAGCCATCTTTGGATTTATAGTTTTGTTTTGATAGGAGAACCATGCCTTTGGTTTTTATCTCTATTTCTTCTAGCTTTTTATTTGACTCCTTAAGTATTTTATCCGCCTTTTCCTTGAGGCTATGTAAACTAATAGATGTGTGAGATTTTCTTTTCCATTCTTCAACTAATATTTCATCACCTAGTATAAAAAGATGGAATAGATTAATTCCTCTACTTATTCTAAACACCGTCTTATCATTGTAGATGCCCTCATGTCTTATCCCCTTCTCATCTGGATTTTCCCAGTCTACCATGAATCTTGATTCGATAGCTTCTTTAATATCTTCTTTTCTTTCCTCTTTTTTCTGATCAGACTCAAGCCTTCTGAGTTTGGACTTAATTCTATTCTGTGCCTCCTGCTTAAGTTTTTCTTGCTTAAGCTTAGCCTCTCTTTCGCCTTGCCTCTCATTCTTTTGCTTAGACTCCTTGATGGCTTTCATGGCCTCTCTAGCCAGTTCATCAATAGACTTTTCTGGCTGCTCTGAATCCCTGATCTCTCTAGCTAGATCATCAATGGTCTTTTGAGACTCTGAATCTTTTTTATTTCCTTCCTCTGCCATTATGTTATTGTAATCTTAGAAATACCCGCTTTAGGGTTGTTTTCAACGACTTCTGGCTCTAATCCATCTGTTACCTTGGTAACCTCTATGATGTTGTCCGAGAAGTCCTTTATTTCGTTCCTGTGCGTAATTATAAGCACGTTCTTATACTTATTTCTTAAATAGTTCAAAATATTGACTACACCCATGGTAAGTTCATCATCAAGTGTCCCGAAACCTTCGTCTATAATTCTAACAGTAGGCTTTGTAAGTCGGCTCATATACCTCAGCGCCTCTGTAATTACGATTGAAGCTATAAACTTTTGTGAGCCAGATGCAGATGTCAATGGAAGCGTGTCTCCTTTGTCATCGCTAAAATAGAATGTCTCAACAATATCTCCGTTCTGCTGTATGTCAAGATCAATTTTAAAGTCAACTACCTCTTGAAGTATTGAGTTAATTTTTGAATTAATAATAGGAAGCTTTCTTCTTATAATAGAAGCTGGTATTCCATCTCTATGTACAGCTTGTAAATAAATAGAGTATTTCTTATACAGCCTTTCAGAATTGTTTATCTGACTAAGTTTGTCATCATAGTTTTCTCTATTATTCTCAAGAACTTTAAGCTCACCATAGCACTTGTTTATGTTCTTATCCAGGTTAAACACTGTAAGCTTGTAAGACTTGTACACCCTAGTCTTTTCATCTACCTGTTCTTGAATCTCTTTGTTTCTCTTTATCTTCCCGATGTTCTCATCAAACTTGCTTATCTTAGCCTCAAGGTCAGATATTAACTTCTCATTAGCACTAACCTCTTTGTTCTTGGTAGAGAGTTTTTTGCTATTGATGTCAACCTCATTGTTATGATCAATAATGTCTTGAGAGTTTTCTATGAGGTTGATCTTATCTTTAAGAATCTTAAGTGACTCACGCTTCACTGATATAGATTCTTCAGCTATATCAAGCTGGTTTTTCTCGTTGTCTACAGTAGTGTTGTGCGCTATAATAGCATCATTCTCCTTAATTCTTCTTTCCTTGTAATCAACAAGTCCTTGCTTCATTTCAATCTCTTCTAAGCATTCCACCTCCTTTTCTGGGTCTGGCTTATGTTCTACATGTCCGCATGTTGGGCAGCACTTGCCTTGATATGTTGGTAGCTTGGCGTTTAAGTTGGTTATTTCTCCTTTAAGCTCTTTTATCTGATCTTCGAAATTAGATACTTCAAGCTCTGAATTCTTAGGGTTGGTGTTAAGCCAGTCTTTCTTTGTTCTAATTTTATTCTCAAGACCATTAACTGTTTTTTGCTGTTCTGATAATTGAGATTTAAGCGAACTTATACTAACGCCCTTATCAAAAGGAAGTTCCTTCTTAAAGTTTTTGTCAAGCCATTTTTCAAGATTTCCAATAACTACCTTGTCACTTTCAATAGATTCTTTGATGGACTCTATTTTCTTAACTGCGGCATCTCTGTCTGTAATTCCAGGGTCTTCAACTTTGTCAATTTTCTTATTAAGCTCAATGATCTCATCGTTTGTATCATTCTGCTTTATGAGCATCATGTCTTTCTCTTCCTCAAAAGACTTTAGCTCCTCTTTCTTTTCTTTGATTTCAGAGTCGATTTCTTTGATCTTATTCTCAATCTCTATAGCATTACCAAGGTCTTTCTGCTTACGCTTAACATCATTAAAAAAAGTCTTTCCATACTCATGCCTATCCTTGTATGGCTCAAGACCAAGAAATCTACTTATAAGAGCATTTTTTGGCTGCTGCTGTTGATTAATGTAATCACCTTTTCCACCCTGAGCCTGGAGCGATGTCTTAGTGAAGTCATCAAACGTACCGATTGCATCAAGCACAATTGACTTAACTTCTTTTTTCTCCATTGTCTTTTTATCAGAAATCTCTGGAGACCACTTCTCTCCGACAACGTTTCCGTCATCATCATACTCCTTAGCAAGTTTGTCATACTTTATTCCAAAGCTATTTTTACCTTTCTTAGTAGTTATCTTCCTGTATATTCTATACTTTTCACCATTAATAGTTAGAAAAATTTTCACATAACCCGTATCCGAATCTGTATAAATATTTACAAGGTATTTTGAAGTGCTTCGATTTCCACCAAGCATTTCTTCATATAACCCCCATACAATAGCTTTGATCACATTTGACTTACCATTAAAGTTCTTTCCAAATATTCCAGTAAGTCCCCCAACCTTATCAAAATCTATTTTTAAAGGCTTTTTGTCAAATGAAAGTATGTTACTTATTTCTATTGAGTTAAGGTCCCAGTCACTCATATGTCTTGATGAGGATTCATTGATTTCAAGAGTTTCGTCTACATGTCTTGCAAACTCCATAAGCTCCTTCATGAGATCATCATCAACCTCAAAATCTCCATCTTCTATCCACTCCTTGAAAAGGTCTTCAAAAACTTGTTCCTGCTCTTCATCTTCTTGGAGTTCTGCAACATCCCTTATTATTTCGACAAACTCAACACGAACACTTTCGCATCCATATTTATCACGCACAAGTCTCTTAATCTGATTTTCCTTCTCAATAGAGTAGTTCTCTTCATAATCTTCCCAAGTGATATATACCTTTGTTTTTCTCTTGTTATTACTAAACTTAACGTATTCAATCCTTTCGTCAACATCCTCGCCTTTTGCGATGTCTATTTTAGCAAACCCATAATCATTTAGAACAAACTTTCTCTCGTGAGTACAGTTATCTAAATCCCACAGAAGGTATCCTTTATCAATAGATTCTCCAAAGTTCTGCTGAATTAAAGAGCCTGCATAAGCTACTGTATCATCATCTCTGAATGTCTGGTATTCATGAATATCTCCAAGCATAACAACATCAAAATTGTTAAAGGTGCTTAGTCTCATTAGGTTATCACCCTGCATTTGGTATCCATTATCTCCTCTAGCTCCGTAAACAGTGCCATGATACATTGCTACATACTTTTTTCCTGGCTCCTTTTTTTCTAAAGTTAGAATTTCATTATCCTTGCAAGAATAAACTCCGTAAACGAGATTGTCACTGATTTCATAGAATCCTGAATCTGGATAATAATATACAGCTTTCTTACTAAAGTCTATACTATCCTTGTTTTCGTTTGTAACAACCACAGCCTTTCTGTTACCTGAATCTTCCAGTAAGTTTGCTAGATTGAATATTGGGGATATTGCGTCACCCTGCTCAAGCTGTTGAAGATTGAGATCATGATTGCCTAAAATAACATCTGTTGGGGCTATGTCAGAAAGTTTAATGAATAGCTCTGCTAATAAGCTAAAAGAATTTGGTGACATATTAATCTTGTGGTGAACAAGGTCTCCTGCTAAATAGATTCTATCTGGCTTTTGTTTTTTAAGGTCTTCATAAAGTCTTTCAAATACTTGTCTGTATTCATCATGCCTTGTTCCAAACCTAATCTGTATATCTGCTAAGTGGGCTATTTTCATCCTTTAAGTTTATTTTTAATTTGAGAGGATAGGTTCATCTTTCTGACGCAACGCAGAGCTTTTGCTACTTCCTCTTTGCCGTGGTCTTCATAAATCTTTGCAATATCCTTTTGGTGGCCTGATAAATCTACAAAAAAAACGTTCAAACCTAAAGAAGAAAGTTCTTGATAGGTTTCGATAGTTTTTTTCATCGCATCTGGGTCAAAACAAAGAATTACAATTGGGTTGTGCTTAAGTAGTTGAGCTATTAAAAGTGGAGATGCTTGCTTTCCAAGTACAGGGATAGAGTTGGGTACTTGAAACATGTCAAACACCCCTTCTACAAGATAAACAGGTAGGTCCCAGTTAATGTTGTATTCATTAAATATGATGTCATTTTTATGAACTTCCTCACCGCTTGGCTTCATGTAAGGAATCTTAGGGTCTTTCATATAAGATCGAGCATCATAATAATTAAACCTACCAAGAGAATTCTTGGAGGGGATTATTATTCTAAACTTTCTATCTCCAGATTCAGTGTAGCCTATTTGATATTCATCTATCACATCAAGACTTAGTTTACGCTGCTTTTTTCCGTGACCAGTAAAATACTCCCAAGCAAGATTATATAAATTTGTATTTCTCTTTTTGCCAAGAGGCATATATCCCTCTGGGAGTTTACATGTAACAAGGTGGTGATCTGTTCTGGGCTTAGCTGCCTGCTTGCTAAATTTCTTGAGCTTATCTGGAGGGAGTATTAGTTTTAACTTATCATAATCAGCTTGGGTACCGTAATCTTTTGTAAGCTTGTACACGAAACCGTAGTATTCACACTTCCAGCACTTAAATACTTTCTTTTTAGAATTAAATTCTAGATTGAATTTATCAACATCATGCCTACAGGTAGGAGTAGGGCAATTGAACTGCCACTGATCTTTACTCAGCGCATCAACTTCACTCTTAGGTTTTCCAAGAAAGTTCTTTAGAACTTCGACTACCATGTAGCCCTTGTTCACTCCATCTCCATCCATACTTACAAATGTACAGATTTTTTTGGAATTATCCTTCTTTTTGTTCGTTCACTACGTTGATATGACATTTTCCCACAGTGTATGCATCACACATGTCATAATTTTCTGTAGTTAACTTATGGCTTCTAGGTCCATATTTCCAAACAATATGAGGCTCTCTGTCACGAACTATAGTCCATATCTGATGCTTGTTCTCTGCGCTTTTTCTCTTTGCCTTATACTCTGGGAAAGCTGTCTTTCTAGCTGTATTAACATTGTAATAAATAGGCTCTATTCCGAACATTTCATAAACACATGCACTGATCATCCCGTTAAAGAAGTTTAGGATAGCTATTGTACTTGCGCTTGAATATTTTCCAGCAAACTTTTTGAGTGGTTCCTCAATTGCTATTTGCTGTACATCAACCTCTTCAAGAAACTTCATCTTTTTCTTAAATTCAGCTAATTTTTCAAAAATACTAATTTTGTTTTTGAATTTTATATAGTTAAGTTCCAATAGCTTTTCACCTGCCTCATCAAAGAGGGCATAGCCTATACAGCTTGTAGATACATCTAGTGCTAGAATCATAATTTAGATTTTATAAAACATAAAAAAAGCGCTCGAAAATATCAAGCGCTTTTCATTAATAATGCTGGGGTTGCATTAAACGTCTATGTCAAGATTAAACGTGATTAAGTTAGTGTAAGTTTTTTCTACTGGTCGATCAAGCTTCGCAACTGCAATCAACTCACTATTTTTGTTATACATACCAATTTCGGTTACATAAATAGAGTCAAACCCATTAGTACCATTTTGAAGTTCTTGCAAGTTAAAGGCAAGGTCCCAAGACGGGTTGGTTGAGAATGAAAACTCACCTGGCAACGCCAAACAAACGACAGATGTTCTGAAGTTAATGTTTATATCGGTATAAGTTAACTGAGAATTTGCTGAGCCGCCTGTGAAATAGACATTTGTAGTTCCAGAGTTAGAAGCGTTGGTATATTGATCAAACCCTTCGTTCCAAGGAATGTTGTTAACAATGTCTGGGTGCGTTAATACCATAAATCCTTTATCAAGAACTGCAAACCCAACTGGAATATCATAATTGTATCCCTGATTTGTAGTTGTAGGATAGTTTTCTGTAATTGATGTCACCGCTAAATTAACTCCTGACCATGGTCTATTATCTGTGTTGATGTCGGCAGAATCAACATCTGAATATGAATGTGCAGCTGGTCTATCAACAAAAGGTGAAACATTCCAGGTATTTCTTGGTGTAAATGTAGTTACACTAGGAGTTCCTGCATTTGTTGTTCCTGTTCTTGGTAAATTTACATCATCAGAAAAAAGAAAAGATATATTATCACCGAGTAATGTGGAGTTTTGAGATTTAGTTAGTTGTCCATAAGTAGATGAAACAACCGTCTTAGTTGAACTAGAGCCTTGAGGCACTGTAAAAGTAATACTTCTACCATCAATTATTTCACTATACTCCTCTCTAGGTATTGGGCAGATTACTATATTATCAACATTTAATTGCTGAAGTTCTGGGTTCTGCAAAGAAAGAGTTGACCCTGTAGCAAATTGAGCTGCTTCATGTGGTAGCCTAAAAGAAAGAAAGTAATTAGCTTCTTTGCTAGTAAGGTTAGTTCTATCACAAAGCGTGTAGGTAAGACCGCTTTCGCTTATCGCTCTAAAAGTGGAATTCTCTTGCTTTGTTGATATTAAACTTGTTATTGGTTTATATGGTACGTTTGCCATCTTTTTTTAGTTTTATAGTTTATGCTGTTGCAAATTGCTGACTTCCACCACCGCTAGTAGCGCCAAACACACCTGTAAACCTAACTGTATATTGAATTGCTGCAGATGTTTGGTTGGTATCTAATCCATACACAGTAAATGTAAGGGTTTTTGGAATGCTTGTTGGTTGAGACGGAAGTCCTAATGGATTATCTGCAATCCAGTTTCTTAAATCAGTTCTATATTGAGAAGGTATCCCTGTTTGATAGTCATAGTATCCATCTGAGTAGGAATTGTTTTTCTCGCAAAAAGTTACATAAAACTCACTTGAGTTTGGTTGAGGTAAGTGAAATTTTAAATAACTTGCCCCCTGCGAGCTATCAGATGTTAGTGGAACTACTATTTTGTTTCCTCCTATACTTATCGCATTAAGAGGGATATTAAATGAGCCCGTAGGTCCAGAAACTGTGTGTGGTTCTGAAAAAACAGTTCCATTACTCAGGTTAGTGGTAGTGAAATTTACTACCTGTGCCATTGGAAATCCTATATTTTGTGGGTCTTGATTTGCTGTTGCCATTTTGTTTTATTTTTTAATTATAAACCACCCAATCCTGCTACTGGTCCTATAAGTCCTGGAAGTGCTGGAAGGGTTCCGCCCCCTCCTGATGGAGGTATGATGTTTCCGCTTTCTGAAGAAGAAATATCTGGTAAATCACTTTCTCTAATAAGAAGCTGATCTCCATCAACATCTGTTGAATACTCGACATTAGTGGGAGTATCATCAAACACATAAGCAAGCAAGCTAGTTTGGGTATAGTTAGCTGTAGCCTTAAGGCATCCTTCAGCCTTACCTGTTACATCTGGAACATCTCCAGACTCTAATAAATAGGCATCAGAAAGTTGATAATTTGTGTCAGAATCAGAAAGTGCAAACTTTGTGATTTGAAACAAATCATCGCCTGCTCCATCAAACCTATTGTTATTTTCATTAAATAAGTACCTCCTACCTGTCTCTGTTAGGTAGGCTGTTGCGTAAACTGTATCTGCCGAAGGTATATATCCCATGTTCTATCTTTTTAATATAAATATCTCAATTTAAAAAAACTTAGAAATCTATTTCTAATTGGAAAGCTAAGTATCTTGATGAATTCTTTTTAATTGGAAATGTTGGCTTACCAACTGCAACCAATACGTTATTATTATTTAGAACCCCAACTTCTGTTATGTAAGTGTCTGTATCAAGCAATCCATCAAAGCTTGAGTTTTGCGAATTATTGTATTGAGGGTCTGGAAGCTGTACTGTCATTATAGACTTAAACACAGTCGCTCTTATAGATGCTTTTATGTTACCGAAGAAAAATGATTCATTCCCAAAGGTAAGTCCATAACTATCGTCATCGTTATTATCGTGAAATGTGTTGTCAAGAACATAAGTGCTTCCGCTTACATAGTCTTCTCTTGAGGTTATAAACTGAAAACCTGCTAAGTTATTAGGGTCAATCGTTAAACTTCCTGTAGAGCCTGTATATAAGCCGTTACCAGTTCCTCCCGAAGACATTAATCTCCATCCATCTGTTGGTATTGTATCTAAATCGACAGAAGGGCTAGTTGTCAAATCAACTTCATTTACGAGTAGCTGTACTTTATTTGCATTCCAACCAGTTCCAGAAAGGGCGCTCATATTACTAGAGTTTCTCATGTAAGGAAATGACGAAGAATTAAAGTATGCCCTAAGGTATTGAGGATTCCCAGAAGAGTCTTCAACTCCATCTATCCTCTGAATATATTGACACGGCAAAGATTGAGGGTATCCATAAGAACTACCTGAGGCGTATTCTGAATCACTTTCTGTTATATAAGTCACAAAGTATGTGTACCCGCTTCTAAGCACTCCTGTTGAATTATTTGTATTAAGAGGTGTCTTAGGAACAGTTGTTGATTCCACGGTTAATGGGGGGAGGGTGTATGATCTGTTAGACTTATATGTCAACGCTGTTAGTAATTCAGCATCTGTTATCACAATAAGTTTTAGTTTATGATAAACTCTACCTACAACAAAATTTTGAGCCGAATTTCCATCTCTAAGTTCTCTATATGTTGTCTGAGCTGCTGCATCAAATATTGTCGAGCCTGCAGAATCACTTAACTGTATTCCATAAGAAGTTTCTGTTCCTATATTTCCAGGGTATCTGTGCCACTTTACATTTGGAATATCTATTACAACACTTTTTTCAACAAGCTGTTCTGCATACGTATTTCCAGTGTACTCATTTGTGTAATGAATAACTCCAAGCTGTCTAGTCTCATCTTCAAATCCAAGATATTGCTTAGTTCCGTTGTATTCTATAGAGCCATATGTGGTATAACCACTTATTGAGGCGTCCGTACCTTCAACAGAGCTTGTTCTTACTATGTTCATATTCCACACTCTAGTGTTAACTGTTGCAGCAGAACCGTAAAAATCTTCAACTCCATTAAATGGATAGAAATAAGTATTTAAAACTTGAGATGATGTTGTGCCTGTTCCTCCAAAATTAGGAACCTCCCTATCAAGAGTTACTACTGAAGTTCCAGTGTCAGCCGTCATTACTCTGTACCAAAGGTCGTTAATTGACTTTCCTGAGTTAATTAGCTCAGATGAATCATACACAAACCCACTTGCCTGAACTGGCTCCCAAGGTATGTAAATTAGATCACCAGCAACAGGAATATATCCAGTTCCCCCTCCAGCAAGAGTTATTTCATTTGTCCCATCTGGAGTATATGTGGAGTAGTCTATTGTGTTAGAACCAATATATTCATCTGAATCAATCGCCCAAGAATTTGTTGAGCCTGTGAAAAATCCAGTAGAATCAGTGCTTGCTGTTATTATCTGTGTTGCAGAACCAACTGTAATAGGAAATGCATTGGAGCCATCAAAACTCGTTGGCGTTGCAAATCCAGGAGCTGAGTCCTTAGGGCTTAGTACTCTGTTGCAGCAGTCAATATCATACGCCCCAGTTCTATCAATGCCATAATCTATCTCTCTATCAGATACAATTGCATTATTAAACGTAAGCTGTCCGAGGGACAGAAGTTGTCTCCCAGCATCGGTAAGTTTTATGTTGATGAACGTTGTCGGCTCTTTTGGTAAATAACTCATCTGAATATTTTCATATAAATAGACTGATAAAATTTATTTAATTCACATCGAAAAATAAATAGTTTTGATCAAAAAGAATTTTCACATTTACATTCGAAAACTTTTTCACTAATATTTATTTAAAAAGCGCTTTATGGCAACACCAGCAGAAACAGCAACCACTATATCTTTAGCATTCAGTCCAGGGGAACAAATATTGTTTGCACCAACTGGGTCTGAGTCTATTTTTACATTTGGTGATTATAGAGTAGAAAGAGATGGTGGGCCAGATATATTAACTGGCACTTCTCAGAATTTGCAGTTTACGCCATTCTCTACGCTTAACAACTTAGGTGCATCTGGATTCAGCCCAAATTTTTCAGTATCAGTTCAGAACAACGAGCTTAAACCAGTACATAAAGACCCATACAGCTACACCTATTTTGGCTCATTCTACACTGAAGTTGCAAACGCAATAAACAACGTAATTAATGATTTTCCTTATGCAGCTCTTGCATACGACAGTTTTGAGGGGGATACGATTATAGATTACAGCCAGACATTCAATAACATAACTGGACAGAAACTTTCTACTTTTAAAGTTCCGCTAGATGTAGTAACAAATCAAGGGTTTATACTATTCGGCTCTGGCTCTCCAATTAACAATGCAGTAAGCTTAATGACAAACACAAATATGTTTGAAATTCAACTTAGTGGAGCTACAACTGCAAAGACGGATTCTTATGAAATAAAGTCATATTCTTTTACAGCTGGTACTACAAATATATTAGAGTTTGAAATATACGGGCACTTGTTTGAGGATGCTACAGAAGCATATACTGGACAGACTAATAGCAAATTACCTCTTTATATAAGACCCTCAAGAAAGAGGATGACAGAGTATAATAGAAGTATATCAAGAATAGAGAAGCAATTACTTGGCTCTGGTCTTCTTGATATTCCAGATGTAGATGACGAAAAAAGAGAATGGACATATAGGGTTCCGTGGCCTAGAACAATTGACGGATTTAACCCAGACACAAGAGGTGCAAACTTTGAGACTTTTAAAGATAATGTATTACTTCTTGCTGGCAATGTAGATATGGATAAGACTGACATCATGTTAAAGACTATGTTGCCAGACAACTATCTTCAGTTTGATTCAGATCAGCAGATATACAAAAAATTAACTTCATCATATGCTAAACAATTCGATGAGATCAAGAATTTCATTGATAACATGGCGTATGCTCACACTATCACATATAATGAGGAAGAAAATATACCTGACAAATTCTTGGTTAAACTAAGTAATTTGTTAGGATGGAAGCTTTCTAGTACTTTTAACGAGATAGACTTGTTTGATTACTTAGCAAATGATCAAGACTTACAAGGAAATCAATATGCTTATTACAACATAGAGCTGTGGAAGAGAATTTTAATTAATATAAATTGGCTATACAAGAGAAAAGGTACTAGAGATGCGCTTCAGTTTTTATTTAAACTAATGGGTGCTCCAGACTGTCTTATAGTATTTAATGAATTTATATATGAAATTGATTCTACTTTATCATCTGGCACAACAGTTCCAATAGGAACTCCTCCAAGTAGTCTTAAGACAAATCCTAGAGGCTACCCAAACTATGAGTGGAGTAATTTAGAGTTTCAAGAAGGAGGTTTAGGAAGAGGTACTGGTCAGGCGTACATAAATCAGTGGGAACCAGAATTTAATCCATTAAAAAAGGTAGATAACATCAAAGTTCAGGTTGGAGATACTGGATTTACTGGGAGTGAAAACATAATGAACACCAAGGAGCTTTGTGCAACTTTGGACCCTGCTAACGCAATTGAGTGTGACGTTTTTGATTGGTATAAGCTAAGTGGTACTTGCTGGGTTTGGGGAAGTTCTGCCCCACCATTTAGTGCAAATACAGTTCCGTTCGAATATGCTATTGATGATTGTGAATTTGTTAATCCAGATAGAATTACTGGAATGACGTTCAATGATTACATGGAGTTTATTTACACATCAAACATTGACCCTACGAATAGAAAAACTAATGACCAGGGACATACGATGTTTACATATCCTGAGCTGAAGAAGATTTATATGAACTATTATTTGTTAGCCGAACCTCAATCAAATAGGCTAACAATAAAGAAGCTTGAGGCATTTCTTGATCTTATGGAGGTTAATTTCCAGGATTATCTACTTCAACTTATACCTGCTACAACTATTCTTGAATGTCAAGGGACTACATACAGAAACACTGTATTTCATAGACAAAAATTTGTTTACAAGGACGGTATAAACAAAGGTTCAGAATTTCAAAATTCTTTACCTCCAGATATTAGGCCAGGTGTAACACCTATAAAGGTAACCTCTAAAGTTAATGATTTCCAAAAAGCAACTATTAATCCGATAGTCATAAATTCAGACGTTAGTCAAGGAATAAGATCATCAGTTAACGCAATAGAGATAAAAGGTTATATTAACGTAAATAATATAGGTACAGGTATTGAAGGTTTCGATGTATCTGGAGATATTAATCTGCCGAGCGGAAGTTCTAGTCTATCTCTGTCAAACGCCCCAGTTAGAATATCTCAACCAGCAAATCTAGCAGGGCTAAGCTCATAATGTAATAATATATAAATGATAATAAGACAGTCCATACAACAAACAACAGGAACAAGCAATGATGTAGTGCAAGCTTTTTACCAAAACATCTTTGTAAGATACACAGAAGTATCTATTACACCTGCTATATTTGATGTGCCTGAGTACACCACTCTTGGTGGCACAACAGATTACTATGGACAGGACCCTAAGGCTATATTTACAAATCTAGTAAAGCCTTTTATTAGGTTTAATTTTTCTGAAAACACATCCAGTTTCGGTAATAATGTAAAAATAATACATGACATATATAGGGTAGATTGGGAGAATTTCAAAATGGCTACTGGAAGGTTCAAGGTTGAGGGCGAGGAGAATGTTCAGAATCAAAATACTATTACCGAGACTATAGAGGAAACTGATGACAGCGGTAATGTTAGCAGGAAAACGATTACAAGAAATATTACTGAGACAAAAAACACAGTTAGATCAAAAGATTCTTCTATTGGAGGTGATTCGTGTGATGTTAATAGTGAAGGCCAGACCATAGATACTTCAGCTCCAATGGTTGATGATGCTAATATATTTGATTCCATGAAGGACTCTTATAGAGCGACAATTCAAGATCAGTTATCAGAACCAATATACACAATTACAGCAGATACAACAGGTATTACTACAAGTGTATATGATTTTCAGCCAGATCAGTATATAAAAAATCTTGGTGACTTTAAGACAGAGCTATTTCAAGATCGTGCACAATACTTTGTTGATACAAGATTTGAGTTCAAATTTGCAACTCCTGAACTTAGTAATTTCATAACTATAAATGACAATGGAGATGTTGTTGATGGTACATATAGTGCTATAAAAACTGGAACTACAGAGACTACTGGAGGAACAATTGATAGAGGTGAGTTTGAAGGCATTTCGTTTAAAGGAGATGATTACTTTACATATTTTACTGTTCCAGATAAGCCAACATTTGAATATCCAACTCCAGAAGGACAAATAGATACATTCACTCCAGAAATATACTGGACAAACGGAGAGAATGATATTGATGAATATTTAGTTCAAGTTACATATAACACTGGAGATACTGCATTTACTGGAAGTGTGTTTTCTTATGTAGTTCCTAGATGTGACGAATTAAAAGAAGAGGCTACAAACATAAGCAAAAACTCAACTAACGATTTTGAAACCACAAAAACAATAAGAAAATATCAACTTTCTCTTAAGTCAAATAGCTGCGCACTTTATAGGGTTGGTAATGTTAAGACTATTACGAATATATTTGGCGTCAAACAGAATGTTGTCACCTTCTCTGATCACAAGCAGATATGTACTCAAATAGAACCTATTAGGTCATATGTGTTTGTTGAAAACGATAGCCCTTACGTAGAAGGTATAGCTGGCCTCACCAGCCCTCCTTCTCTAATCGCAGAAAACCCTCTTGGGGAGTATGTACTTAGTGGAACAGTTTCTGGCTCTACTATAGAAGGAGCTACAATGCAGCTTATATATCCTAACGGAAGCTTTGTGACAACTCTGACTGATAGTGGTGGCACATTCTCATTCGACAGTCTTGAAGATGGTGAGTATACTCTTAATACAACATACAGAGGTTATGCATCAGATAGCAGAACTATCAATATTACTGAAGACACTGGAGTATTCATAGAAATAGAAATAAGATGGGATAATGAATTTGATATTTGGGCTGTTAAAGAAAATGACATAATTAAATATTAAGAAGACTATTTATAAGAAACTAATTAAAAGATGACTGGCGAATTAATACCTACTGGCATAACCTTCGGAACAGGGAGGAAATCTATAAACACTTCTTTTAGTGGAACTGCTGAATTGAATAATATTCAACTTGACCCAGGGGGTGATTTTTCTGGTGGTACTGGAGGTGGTGTCATCTACTCAGGTGGAACTGATCTTTATGACATATTTGGCTCAGGAGGTGGTTCTGGAGATATTACCAGAGTTCAGCCAGGAACTAACATCACAACTGGAGGTACTGCGAATTTACCGATCATAAGCTTGTCTGACGATATTATAATAAATTCAATATCAGCAACAACAGTATCAGGAGGAACTATTTATTCTGGAGATACAAATCTTGAAAATATATTTTTAACTATTTCTAACACAAATTTTATACCACTTAGCGGTACAGATGGTGTTAATATTGTAACAGGGGATGTTGAATTTGATGATGACTTTGGGTTAACTTGGCACACTGGCTTAGATTCTATTGTATACGGAAGCGCAACAGGCTTAATAGAGGTGAACTCAAGTTTGGGGTTTGACTTCTCAACTGGAGCTATATTATCTGCAGGAACTGATTTATATAGTATATTCTGCACTGATTGCAGTACAGGAACTACAGCTTCTGAAACAACATTTGACTTTAAAGCAGTTGGTGGGGCACTAGACTGGGATGTTGATGGAAGTTCTTTGAATGCTAAATTTGTAATTACCGCAAATACTACTTTAAATGTTGTTAATGTAAATTCTGGTGATTTTGGTACTCTTAAAATAACTCAAGATGTAGCTGGGGGTCATGAATTAACATTTGGTGTTGGTACACATAAAGTTGTGAATGGAGGTAGTGGTTCAGTATCACTTACATCAGCAGGAGGAGCAATAGATGTTATATCATTCTTTTATGATGGAACCGAATTTTTATGGAGCCCAGGATATAATTATACTTAATAGCAGTTGATGTGGGGTGAAAATTCACATTTTTATATAAACAACAAAAATAGGTGAAAGCTTTATCTTTTCAACTAATTCCGATAGAAGTGCCACACCTTACCCCATAGCAAGCATGTTATCAGGTAAAAGTTTTAGGCGGGACTTTGGAGGTGGGACTAGATCAATCGCTTCTGGCCCAACAAAAATTTACTCAGATTCAGGTGGTACAAAAATGTTCTACTTTCTTTTGATAGAGCTAAAAAAACAACCCTTAAAGAGTTCCTCCGTTGGCTATCTCAAAGAATGTTTGAGCATTATTAATACTTGTCCTCTGTTCTTTAATATCAACCTCTCCGCTACTGAACTGCTTCTTTCTAGTAAGAAGATTATATTGCCTAAATAAGTTTCCGTTTTCATCGAATATAGAATACACACCAGTCTCAAGGTCTCTTGTAGAATTACCATAAAGAGCATATGATAACGTCTTGATAGACTGGTCCACCATTTCAACCTCAACCATAACTGGGTCAAAAAAAGTGTTAGATAATAGTATTTCTTGACCAGATTTTCCGAGATCAGGACTTATCTCACTTGTAATAAGACTTACTTCATCTGGCGTAAGTGTTAGGAATAGTTGATTTCCGTTTGGGTCAAGCACATAATTTGTTGAACTTGCGTTAGATGTGTTGTTACTTGGGTTTACGCTAACTAAGTCTGAACTTGTAACAATTCTATGAAAATTTTTAATCTTATTACCGTTGTCATCAAAATACTCAATTTGATAGCCTACAAGACTACCTGAACTCTGAAACTGGAGCTTTGGTATGATTATACCTTTTTTAGATAGCTGTATCTCCTGATCATTATTGGTAATAACAAATGAACAATCGACTATTTGCGTCTGAAATGTTTTTGGTCTAATTAGTATAGAATAAAAACCAAGTCTATTAAATATTGATGCTGGAAGTCTTAACTTATAGGCTCCGTCCGCTCCAATCATTTTTCTAAGCTCATTGTTGGTAACCGTGTTGTACATCGGTTGAAACTGAGTGTCACCGAGCGTTTCTCTGTCTGGAGCATATGAATATAGGATGTCAACATCATTAAAGTCAACATCAGCTAATTTAACCATTCCGTAAGTTCCTACTGCCATAACATCTTTTGTTTAATATAAATATTCTTAGAAAAAAAATAAAGATTAACGATCTACTCCAAGTATAGTATCTATTAGTGTAAATCCAGAATCGTCATCTGAATCGTCATCCGAATCATTATTGAAGTTAGTTCCTAGCAAGTCAATATTAAATGATGGTAGTAAATTGACGTCTGGGGTATCATCATCTTCATTAGACTGGCCTCCACCTCCTAGTCCGCCTAAGTCAATAGGAGCTTGTAGATCAACATCAGGAATTAAAGCTCCAGGCTGATTTTCTGTATCTATTGTTGTATTTACATTTTCATCTAACTCTAAGTTTAGATCAACAAACCCTTGTAATATTGTGTGTATTCTTGCCATATTAATTTCTTGTTTGAGCACCTGGGTCAACTCCTCCTATTACTGAGCCTGTTCCTGTTCCTGAGCCTCCTCCAGAGCTTATTGGTCCTGATGGCTGGCTTGGCTCAGGTTCTCCAGCACCTGGCTCAGGCTCACTACCGCCAGAGTCATCTCCTGAATCATCATTTATACCTGGTGGTATTATAATTTCTACATCAATAACTTCAAAATCACCGCCATCATCTCCATCATCGTTATCACCACCCAAATCAAGCTCTGTTATTGGGTCTAAAGGAGCTATTATTTCTGGTAGGTCTCCAAAATCATTACCACCCCCATCTGGCTGAAACTCTTCGATTATAGCCTGTATGTTATCGAAAAAAAACTTTTGCCTATCCATCATTCCAGAGCTTCTCTTTATGTGAACTGGTACATAATAGCTTTCGTCTGTACTATATGTTGTTAAGGCAGAATAAACTCTAAAATTCCTAGTACCCTGATCAATACTTTGCGGCAAATAGTTAAGGTACTTTCCAAAAGAAACTCCATCATAATTATAAACCATATTTTCTACAACTGTTATACCAGTTGTTCCAGTTAGCGCCCCAACTATAGCTGTACCAGATGGAACTTGATTGTTTATAACGCTTGATTCGTAGTATTCATTAAACACAGTAGCTATCTTCAAATCACTATTCCATATTTCAGCAAATTCAATAGTCGTTGTACTGGCAGTTAAATAAGAAAAGAAATCATTAATTATTCTCTCGTTGTTTTCATCATTTAAAAAACCTCTAATATTATCTTCATTAACAACTCCGCCACCTAATCCTTGGATATTATTTACCTGATACTGGTTAATATCCTGAAGAGCTGAGTCAGTTGCTATTTCTGGAGCTGTTGTACCAGAAGAAAACCTTGGATTAAGTAATATAGTGTGCCTTTGAATCATTATTTGTTAATATCTATATTGAAATAATCTGCTTTAGAGATAATGTGATCAGCCTGAAGCGTTAGTACATCAAGATCATCAAGAGTGGTTTCAGAAGAAGTTCCTCTATTCCAAGGGAATTCGTTGATTCCTATGGCATCAAACCATTCTCTAACCTCAGTGTTAGTAAACTCTGCAGTCTCTGGTCTAACATCTCTGATTTTATTTATCATAGGAGAAGTTAAATCACTACCAAACAAGACTTTGTTTTGATTAATTGAGTCAAAGAAAGATAGCTCAAAAAAATATGGGTTGATTTCTTGCCTAACAATAGGTTGTATTTCATCATCCTTATCTATTTGAATGTATTCATACACCTCGTTTGTTCTCTTGATAAAGATTGGAATATGGAAGTCGTGTTCTGGAAATCTTTTTTTAACATTTCTGTCATCCCATACAAAATCCCAACACCCTGGGGCTACTAGCTCAGCCTCAACGTATATCTTAAGTTGTTGTATGTTATCAATCGGTTCCATTTGTTATAAATAGTAGCTATTAAAATTTAGGAAAGCACCTTAGACATCTCTATAATATCATAGCAATTTATTATTTGAGAAGTAAGAGGGTTTGGTCTAAATTGAGGCGTAAATGCTGGGATTCTTTCATTCTTAGCTTGAGCATCTGTATAACCTTGAACATTTGCTGCTATAAAGGCAAGGCCATTTAAGTAATATCCATTAGAATCAAAATCATATGTACTAACGTTACAAACAGATGAGTCATTACTAGGAAGCGATGGAGCATCAACGTCTCTAATAGGCGTAACTAGGTAATAGTCATTTCCAGAAGTAGATGCAGCTAACGACTGAGCTGGAACGGTTACGCTTTTATAACCCCTCTTATTAATTCTAAATAAATAATTAGCTACTGTATTGTTATTATCATTAGCATATAACCTAATTTCAAAAGGAATTTGATCTGTTATTTCAAAAACTCTTCCATTTGGATAATCTGGGGTATTATCATTTCCTTGCAAGGCCGTTTCAGGATTTAGAAGGCTAGACCCTGGAGCACTAGGTATCCAACCATTTACACTATTGGCTGGATGCTTGGCCGTAAGGGTAACTTCTGGACCACTCCTACTTATGTTAAATATCCTATCAACACCTATGTCATCAAAAGCGCTTTGAAGTTCATTTTCAAATTCCTCTGCAGCAAGTCTTATAGGACCTATTTCAACTCCATTAATAAAGAACGTGCTATTATAAACATTAGTTACAAAAAAATTACCAGCACTAACCTCTTTAAAGTTAAATACCGCTTGTTCTCTTGGTAAAGTGTCATGATCTACGTATTTAGTCTCAATATCTAGCGTTATAGTTTGTCCTGCACCAAAAAATTGTTCACCAAGAGTAACGCCTGGTATAATGGGGAGGGTTGTTGTATCACCACTGTTTATAATTTCTAACTCAAAGGTATCGTTTGGATAAAATCTGTAATTTTGCTGAAATTGACCTATTCCTCCAGCACCAGGTCTTCCTCCAAATGCATTAAGTTCTACTCCAGGTATTCTTGGAGCAAGGCTTTCTTCTTGACTTGATGGGTTGGTAACAGGAGTTATGTTTTGAATAATCTTTTGAAAATTGAAGTTTACGTATTTCTTTGGCGTCTGGTCAATTATACTTACAGTTGTTGATGGTATGTTAACCACTCCGTTATTTAAAGTTACGTTAACTGGGTTGGTAAGATCAAACTTAGCAATTTCTATACTTTTCTCAACAATAAAATCCTCAAGAGAATCAAATGGTATAGTTTTATACTGCTCTCCAACAGACCAGTTAAGAGTAACAGGGAATGTTGTTCCAGGAGTATTAAAATCAACGCCAGGAGCTGCATCTGTATAGGTCTCTACGAAAGATGAAGCTAAATCAATTGTTACGCTTTCATTACCAAATACACTTGGCTCATTGAGGTAAACTCGTATATCTGTACCATTCCCTTCAATCAACGTATATGCAGACCTCTCAAAAGAAACATTTCTTGTTTTAATTTCCTCTATCTGAAGGGGTTTTTTAATCCAATGCTTATTGTAGAAAAATGGAAAGTCATTCTCTATTGTTGCAAATTGTCCATTAAATCCTATATCAACTGTTTCTGTTCCATAATCAATAAAATCACCATCAGCTCCATAAAACACAAGTTGTTGTTCAAAAACTTGATCTGCTGTATTAACTCCGTTCCCTTCAATTTTAATCCAAATAGAGTCTGATAACTGATAGTTGTCAAGCTCGATAATATATTTACCATCTTGTTTTCCGTATACGTTAAAATCACCGTACCCAAGAGAGTTTGTTGTTGTTGCGTAAACTTGACTTGTTAGGCCAGAGTCTGAGTACACTCTAATAGGGAGATTGTCGCAATCAATTACTGTAGAATCTACTATACCATATATCCTAAAGCTTCTAGATTCATTTCTCTCTTTTCTAAACTGTTCAGCAAGATCAAAGTTGTTATCATATTTTTCTTTCTTAATCTGCTTAAACGTCTTTTGTAGATTAACATTAAGAAATATGTCATCTAGACCTTTAGCTAAAAAATCTTCACTACCTAATACTATTTTCTTTTTATCATCCATAATTAGATAATTTCAATGGGCAATCCTTGTAGTCCATCATTAAACGATTCTCCACCACATATTGAGGAAATGGGTGAGCCTTGAAATCTGATCGCAAACAACCCACCGTTATTATTTGTGTTTGGTGTTTTAAATAAAGCTCCATCCATTTTTACAGAACTTTCCCACTTACTTCCACTTCCCCCAAATGTACCACTCGTATCACAACTTTGGTTGTTCTCATTGTATTGAGTTCTTAGGTTCGTATATATAGAAACCAGATAATAATTAGGAGGAGTAGTATCTGCAGCAACTGCTGTAGAACCTATTGTATAGTCATAAAAAACAGAATGAGATGAAGGAGTCCAAGCAGAGCCATCATCTTTTCTGTGAGTAATGTTTATAAATCTCATTGTATAATTTGCAGTATTATATTTACTGGTTCCAAAATCAAAGTTAGAATTACCTGGTAATTCAATAACAAGATTATCCAACGCTATGTTTGTTGCATCGAATACAAAAGATTCTCCAGGGGCTAATTCAACAGCCGTCCCTGGTATTAACACATCTATATTACCATTGTTAGTTATTTCAATTTGTAAAAACTGATAGTTTTGTGAGCCATGTATTCCTCCTACAGCTCTAGAAAAACATTCTTCTCTATCGTTAGGACCTGAGTTTTTAACTGCAGATTTAATCCTTCTAGTGTTGCCACCTCTTTGGTAGTATATTGACTGAAATCTATAAACAGCAGATGTAGGAATAACTTCTGGTTCAATGTCATTTCTTTCCTTCGGATTAACCAGTCTATACAAATCAAGCGAGCCTTCTGAAAAAGTTGCATCATCATCTAGTGCAAGAGCTAAATCACGATCTTCGATATTGTAAACATCAATAAATTGATTTTGAGCACCGACAATTATACCCTGACCTTCCTCTCCCAAAGAAAGAACACCTGGACCAAAAGCAGAGCTAAGCGTTGTATTTGGAGCTACTGAAGGTGGAAATATTGCATCTCCCCAAGGGTTTATAGAAATTGGCGGCCAACCTTCGGGCTTTAACCAGTATCCATACCCGCACTCTACTCTTTGATACTTCTCTCCATTTAATACACTTGACGCCCCTGGGTCAATCGGGAAGGCTGGATTAGATGGTTCATAACCATTGGAATACTTTTCATTCCAAGCAACTCCTCTTTCGTATTTGTATATATAACTCCTTGTTACTTCTTTTGAAAATCTATTTCTAATCCAGGCTGAATTTGTACTACTAAACTGAACTCCATAGCCTCCTGTATTGGCAGCACTATTTAAAAACAGAGGAAAACCTATTTCGTCACCATCTTTATACAAAGGCTGCTCTAAGAATGCGTTGTTGCTAGAGTTTGTAAGCCTTGTGTTAATATCTCCTCTGTCAAAATTTGGGTCAGATGGTCTTTCAGGAATTCTATATGGCTCTGGATAATTGTGGTCCCAAGGTCTGTCGTATGGCGGAGACACTAAAGGAGATACGGTAGTGTTTTTTCTATCTGAAAGCTCCCCTCTATTTAAGTGATAATGATCTCTACCCACCCATCCTGGTGACGAAAAACCCCAATCTCTTTGAAAGCCAGTTGTCCTAAATGTAGTAGAAGGCTGGTCGTAGTACATCTTCATCTGATAACCCGCAAGCCACACGCCTTTTTGCGAAGGGAAATTTATTGGAGCACCGTTTGCATTAGTTCTGTAACCATTAGGGTCATACATATTTGCACGAAGCTTAAATGCTTTAAATCCATGGTTGAAAAAACTTGCTCGTCTCTTAAGTTGTATAAACTCACTCCCCCACTGAAGCGTTTGATCTTCGTCTTTATCATAAATGTCTTGTATTTCTACAATTGGAATATTGGTTGTGGGGAACCCTTCCTTAGACATATCTCTCACATCAACATTAAGAGACGGAGCAAAATTTAAGAGTTCAGCAGAGCCTAACAAATTACCTTTATAAGCCATTGGTGCTACATAATAAGTAGCCCACTTTCTAAGATCATAATTAACAGTAACATTCAACTCCGTGTATCCAGTCTGAGTATTCCCCCACGCAGGCACAACATCAATTGGAAATTGTTTAAATGAAAAACTAGGAACTGAATCCACTACAACATCATCACCAGTTCCTGGAGGAAATGGATAAAAATTAAGCGCTATTTCATCTTTAGTAAGCCCTTGCTTAAACATATCTACTTCAAACACAACAATCTGAGTTCCTATTGGAGCATCATAAATAATAAACTCTCCATTCTCATTTGTTGTAGTTACGTACTTATACTGATCTGGAACTGTTGTAAACTGAGATGCTGATCTTAAGTACTGAGTATCAGCGCTAAATGATTCTATGTTAAAATACTCGGAAGGGTTTGTGTTTTCTCTAAGATTAAGAAAAAGTCTGTCTCCATTTTCAGAAATAGACGAAGACGTTGGGTATTCTTCAGAGGGGTTGAATATGCCTATAGGAACATTCCTAAGAGGAATCTTTATAGGGTTCCCTTCAATATCTTTTATTGTTTGAAGTGCTGTGAGTCTACCAAACACAACTCCTGTATCAGCTTCTTGAGTTGGTATACTATTAACTAAATTGTTATAAATGTCTAGTGTATCAAGCGTTCCATAACTTCTGTTTAGCTTTACATTCACAAAGAAATCATCAATCTCTTGGTAATTAGAAAACACGAACTCACAATGCCAAGGCGTAGTTGTTGACACAGAATTTGGCTGTATCGCCAGAGTTCCACTACCATTAGGGTCAAGCGCACTTACTCCTCCATTGGGAGAGAGAACTGTCTGAATAGCTTTAGTTAAGCCTGACTCAATCTGCCTAATCCTTTCTTCTTCAATAATTGTAGAATAATCCTCAGTATAAGAATATCCAGTTAAATAATTATTAGTATATGAGGTGACAGGCACATAGTTGTTGTCGTCATTAAGAGTCCATATGTTTTCGCCATCAAAAGTGGAAGCTCTAACTGGTTGATTAAGAGAATTAAGCTCTACTATGGTTGGAGATATATTGGTAGAGTTTTCATCAATACTGTTAGTATTTTGGACGTATACATCTAAGTGTGTACTAAAGTACATTAGAGTGGTGCCGCTAGTAAACTGCTTTAACTGTATCTCTTCCCTTTCAAAACTCATGAAAACCCTTTATTCTAAATATAGAAAAAGAAAAATCTGAGATAAATAGTTAATCCCAGATTTTTCCAAACTAATTATGTATTGTAATTATATTGCAGAGGATGTGTTAGGAGTTCCTGCTGCTGTTCTTATCAAAATATCCTGTTCTGGAAATCTAACTTCAAACATAGAAGTTGGTGTTCCTTGTATTGCATTGTCTATATATGCAAAACGAGTTCTAAAAGACCCAGTGTTTGGATTTTGAGTTCTCTCAAAAGTTGCCTGAGAGTGTCTAGTGTTTGAATAGCTTCCGCCTTCCATGTTGTATATCCTAATATCTACAACATTTATAATGCCTGGAATATCTCTGAGCATATCAGTTATATGAGAAACGTAAATATTTTGATTCATTTGCCATTTTTCAACATCAAAGAAATCTCTAATTTCACTTATAGCTCTTGACTTAACTTCGCTAACATTAAAAGTCTTATCAACAAAAAGATCGACTTCAAGCTGAAGGTTTACAACTTTCCCATCATTTATTTCAACATAGTCATTTATCATTCTAAATGGAACCATATATCTCTGAATGTTCTGCTTTATTATACTTGTAGATACATCAAGAAGTTTTCCTCCACCATCTCTAGTCAAAACGTACATCTTGACTTTGTTATCCTCTACTTTGCCAAATATCCTAAATGGTGCTCCAAATTTTCCTGGCATCTGAAATGCCCTAGCAACATAATCATCTAGCGTAACAGCTCTTTGTTGAGATGCGAAATTAGCTGCTATATAACTCTTAATTTCTTCAACACTTGGAAGCCCGACCCCACCAATAGCAGGTATTGGGTTATTTGCTCTAGTTGAGGAAAGCACAGACTGAACAAGATCGGCATTAGACCCTAACGATAAACTTCTAATATTAGAAACTTCATTAAGGGTGTTTGCACCCACATTACTAAGAGGTCCTCCACCCGCTCTATATCGTATAAAGATAGTTGAATTAGATGGCACTTGTACACCCAAGGCTGTATTGTTGAGTATCTCTGAAACATCAAGATTATTTGAGTCGGGGCACTTAGTGGTATTTGTAAGACTGCTAATGTACGCTTCATAAGCATCATAATCCTTAGTTCCTCCACCAAAAGTGAGTCTGCATGTGCCGTCAGATAAGAACTCCTTTTCAAATCTTTGTTCAACTTCTACATATCTTCCAGTTTTAACTCCGTTAACATCGTTTACAGTATCATCATCAAGAAATATTTTATCAGTAGGAAGTGAGTCTACTTCATAATACTTGTTGTCAAAATCATTGAATTCTGCAAAACTTGGAGTCCTTTGTATTCCAAGGCCATTTAATATAATTACATCAGTAACTTCAAGAACATTTTTATCTGGAAGCTCTACTTGATAAAATGGCTTAGCTTGATTTGCTGGAATTTCGACTTTAAAAAGTTTGGTTACCCCAGCTTTAATCTTTTCTCTCTTAATTATTCTGTACCTAACAAGGTCTTGATTACCGTTAAGTATTGGCTCGATAGTTCTATTAGCAATCCCATCAGCACTAAAGTCGCTTGCAAAATTTACTTCTTCAGTAGTTTCAAAGGTTTGTCCAGCGCCTCTAATCCTCATGCCTGGTCTATACAAGGGTAGGTAAGAAGAATCTGGGCCATCTGCTGTAGGTGGCACTTCTATAACAATATCAGCAACTGTTACTGCTGGCCTAACGCCAGGTGGGTTGTATCCAAATGTCTTAGCAAGTCTATAAACTGACTTTCTTTCTTTAACACCGTCAAGAAACAGCTCGTTGTACTTCTTATCTGTGGCATATGATAATAGATCACCCACATAAGCATTAAGTTCAAGCAATGCCATCCCAGGAGACGCTACGTTGAAGTCTTGCCATTGCTCTGGAAAGAATGTCTTCAAATAATTGATTAGATCGCCTCTAATAGAGGTAAAGTCTCTGCTTAAGTAGTTTACTGTAACTGTTTTTTGCGCCATCTTTTAAATATTAAAAATAAGTATGATCGTCTCCGCCTACTTCTCCAGGCTCGACAGGAACAACTACGCTAACAGTGTCTTGGAGTCCTCCTAGTTCAAGTATTCTGTAGGCTATTTTAACTTCTAATAAGTTTTGTTGCTCGGTAAATGTGAATATAATCTCATCAATATCAACCTGAGGTATGTATTCGCCAATCTTTTCTATGAGTTCTTCTCTAAGCCTAGTCTCAGAAATATCATCCCAAGGTTCAAATATATAGTCCCATAGCGGAGAATATAGATTATTACGCATAACTCTATTTCTTCTCTTTGTAGTTAAAAGAGAGATTAAGTCTGTTTGTATCGCCTCTACTGTTGTATTGTTAGAGAAAAACACACCACCCTCTGTGGTCTCCTTAAATGGGAATTTAATACTAATCGGCATATCACACTTTTGTTTAATATAAATATGATGACAAAAAAAATAAAGGCCCCAAGAGCCCTTAAAAAAGAAATATAAGAGTATTTATAAGAAAACAGTCTTATGGGAGTTTTTAGAGTATATCCAAGGAAGAGCAATACAATAGCAAGCGGAGTTTATCAAATATACAACTCTGGACAAAATGCTGTTACCGATCTTTGGTACGGTGGTGGCGGAACTGATACTGCACTTGCAAGGAGAAATTCTGTCAGTAGATTTATTGTTGACTTTGATCTTACAGAACTTATTCAAAAACTTTCTGAGAAAGAAATAAATGGTGATCTTGTAAGCTCATACAGACTTAAGATGACAAATGCAATACCAGGAGATAAAATATTAGAACCTGAATACGAATTTGATAAACTTGACAAAAGAGTTGCTGCATCATTTGATCTCATAACATTCCCTGTAAACAAGGAATGGGACGAAGGTAGAGGGTACGACATGTTCCAAGAAAATTACCTTGTAAAACAGAGAGGCAATCCAATAATCACTGGATATTCTAATTGGAACTTTGCAAAGCAAACAGTAGCTTGGGATGTTCCAGGTGTCTATTTCGACCCAACTGGCTCAACGTTTTCTGGCTCTGTAGTGCAAAGTGGAATTACTTTTGAGACTGCATCTATAAATACTGGACTTAACTCTGCTACTAATTTTGGATTTATAACTTCAGCAGCCACAACAGCAGCTACAACAGCTATTTCCGCAACTACAATAGGAAATGATGTATTTGTTTCATACAACCCTCTAAGCGGTGTTGTATCTACAGAAGACTGGTATAATTCAATAATAGCAACTTCTTTCAGCGGATTTGGTATTACTGCTTCTGGTTTTAGTGCAACAACATTTATAGGTACAGGTACTGATGCATTCTATTTATCTGCAAACACAGCTGTAGATAATATAAACTTCTATTCAACACAGCATTTTGATATTGGTAATGAAAATATAGATATGGATATTACTGATATTGTAAATGACTGGCTAAGTGGTGGTAGTGAAAATTATGGATTAGGAGTTGCCTATAGAAGGGATTATGAGCTTATGAGTACTGATACAAGGTATGTAGCTTCGTTCTATACAGAAAAGACAAACTCTTCATTCAAACCTTATATTGAAGTTGTTTACGATCAATCTTTTCAAGATGATAGGCTTCAGGTTTCAAACAATAGGGTGTCTAGATTATTTCTATACACATTTAGCGGAAACGATGCTGTTAATTACTCCTCAGCAAGTACGGTTGATATTAGAACAATGAATGGAGTAAATGTTTACACTGGGCTTACTCCTACTCAACTTGAGAAAGGAGTTTACTACGTGGATGTTAATATGAGTGGCGCAACTCGTGGAGAGCAATATAAAGATGTATGGAAGGGTGTTACGTTTGTACCTGGAGTAGATCAACAAGACATAGAGCAGGTGTTTACAATAAGAGATAATTACTACACAAGTAACGTCCCTGAAGTAAATGATTATTCAATTACTACATACGGAATTGGTAATAACTCTATACTTTCTCTTAACGAGACTCATAAAGTGTTTGTGGACCTCAGGGTTAACTATAGCAGTAGAAATCAACCTAAGACGGCTTACGATCTAAAATACAGGATAGTAATGAACTCTCAAGAAGAAGTGGTTCCATGGACATCGGTAAACCAAGCTGTGATCAATAGGTGTAAAACAAATTACATGACACTTGAGACTGGGTGGTTATTACACAACCAAAGTTATCAAATACAGTTTAGGGTAGATGAGTTCGGAACCAAGAGAGTGCTTCCAGAAACAGTTAACTTTAAAGTGCTAAGGTCTAATGACTTTTAAAATGCTCTTCTAGCATTTCAAGACCTCTCATTGTTGCTAAGTATATATTTCTACCTCTTCCTTCTTCAAGGTCAAGTCTTTCTACAAAAGTTCCTTCTGGAGTTGATATTGCGACATAAACTGTTCCTGGAGGATTAGCTTCTGTACCATAACCAGTAGTATCTGCATATCCAGTTGTTGCTATCGAGTAATCGGTTCCCATGAGAACTTTAACTTTTTCTGCCATATCACATGCAACTTGATCACTTACCTCTGTGTAAGTATCAATAAGATTCTTATCAACTCCAAGTATGTTTATCTTAGCCTTATTACTATAGACCACCGCAGAGCCTTCGAAATAATTTGAACTTCCTGGTATTGACGTTAGCAGTCCGCTAATGTATCCTGCTGTGCAGCTTTCTGCTGTAGAAATCTTTCCACCTCTTTCTTCTAGTGCAAATTTAATTGAGTTAATTATGCTCATATTGTCTTTTAATTATAACCATTATCTTTAAGGTCTTTGCCAGTTGGAAAACCCATTATGTGTCCACAAAAAACGCAGATTTTTCTTAATTTAGAAGCTCCAATTCCATTAATATCCTTGACTTTATAATCGCTGTGTGAACAAGTATCTCTCAATTCCATTAATTTGTTTTCTTTTTCTTCGATCTCCTTTTTTAATTCTTCTGCTTCTTTTTTAATTTCTTCATTTCTGTCGAAATTACTCATCGGTAGTTGTTTGGTTAGACTTAATAAGACATGACATCTTCTTTGTCTATTACAAATATATTCAAAAATTGCTATACAGCAATGTTTTAATTAATTCTTATGTGATTAGATATAAGTCTTTGCAGCTCACCGTCTATTGTATAAGCTGATAATTCTTCAGATTCTGGTATTGTAACCAGCGGTTTATGAGGTGTGTGTATGTGATTTAGCATAACTTTAACAATTAAATCAAGGAGTTTGATTAATTCATCGCCAAATACCGCTGGGTGAAGTGCACTAGCTACGCCCTCAAATGATTCTAGGTCATCATTAATTTCGAATTGAGCGATTCCTTCATCACGGAAAGTTCCTCTTGGTGAAAACAGGTTGATGTTTGTTGATGTCAAATTTGCTTGAGAGTAGTTTGGTATTAGATCAGCATTTTCTTCGTTATCATTTTCTTGTTGTATTAACTGAAATTGAGATGGGTATTCTGTGTTTATATTTGTTGTGCCTTTTATAAGTTTTCCAGCAGTAAGAAAAACCTCTCTGTTTTTTAGCATAACATCAGAATCATTTCTACCCTGAATCGCTATGTCTCCAATCTTGGGATACACATCCTCTGTACTAAGTTTAGCATCCTTCTGGGCATTAAGGTTAAACTCAGTATCTTTAAAAACTCTATGAGCCTCATCAAATGATTGAAATTTTAATTTAAAAGGCGTGTTAATTTGAGAGCCCATATAATATCTGGGCGCTGAGTTATCAGATGGGTTTTCAAGAAATAAGTAAACCATTTCATCAACAAAAGGAACTATGTGAAAATGATTAGGAAACATAGGCACGCAAAGAGGTAAGTCTTCATCTGGAGTATCTCTATCTCTACCTCCACCTTTGTTTATAACTCCTTCTTCCCCAAGATTATTAGGGTCAATTATACGAGCTACAACTCTTTTCATACCAAGAGGGTCTTCGTTGCTTATCACAATTGCAGGATATATATTTCTTGAGGTTTGGTTTCCTTCAGAAGCTATTCCCCCACCCTGACCTTGGCCTTGCAGTGTCGCTTTTGCTAATCTATCTATTCCAGGCATATTATTTCTTTATCTTTTCAATTATCTTAAGCTGCTCAAGCTCTATGGCTTCATACTCTGAGAATAAAGTCTCAACAAGAGCAATTCCCTCTGCATGCTCCTGACTTACTTTAGTCTTTGCTTTTTCATCAAGATCATCAAGCACAGAGTATATTAAAGCCTTCTTTTCACTGAGCTTATCAGCAAGTTCTTGAGCTTCTTTTATTAATTCGTTTTTTGACTTCTTTTTTTCCATTAGCTTGCTATTCCAGTTGCTGTGTGAGGAGCTGTTGTTGCGCCAACTACTGCAACAGGACCACCTGCGTTTGCACCAGCTGCGTTAACTACTGCTCCTGGGTCTGTGGCAATATCAATTCTCATATCAGCTTGAATTGCTGAAACAATTTCTTCACACACAATTTTAACAAAATTTTCCATTACATTAGGCGCACCACCTGCTAGGGGTCCAGTAGGTATCCCAGCTTCCTCAAACCTTGATGTGATTGATGAGGCTAGTATTTGAGCGCTTAGCCCAGGCCTTGTCTTAGCAAGAAGTATTTGTCTAATGCTTGGTCTAGGAACTGGAATCCTATCCTCTTCAAGCATAAATAAAAGAAAATCTGCGACTTCTTCTGATTTTTGCAACTCTGGGTCTATTCCTATAACTGCCATAATTATTCTGGTATTTGACCAAGTATACTAGCGAGAGCTGCAGCAGCTGCAGCATACTTAACAGCCTTTTGAGCTGTATCGCTAACTCCTTGGAATAATTGAAACTTCTGTCTTAATTTTTCAACCCTTCTCTTTTGTTTTTCAATTGCTGTCCTAGCAAAATAGTTAGCAACAAGTCTTTTAAATTCCTTAATTGCCAACACAAGCAACAACCTAAGGAGCTCTTTAAGAAGGGCGTTTGCTAGACTCTTAAAAAAAGCCTGCTTCTGCTCTGGGTCTTGACTTGGGTTGTCAGCGCTATTCATAATAGCACAAGTTCCATAAGCAATGCTAGACGCATCAATTCCAGCACCTGCAGTGGTTCCTTGAGTTAAATTGAATATCGGTCCTAGAAAGGGAAATATTAAAGAAGAGATGTAATTTAATAATTTAACCAACATTATTTCATAAAAACTCTTTCCAACTGAATTTGCATTCTCTTCATTGTTTATGTTCTGAGTTTGATTCCTTACATATTGCACAGCAATCTGAAGACTTTGAGAAGGTGTTGGAACCTGTGTTGATTGAGTAAATTGACCGCCTCCATCAAAGAAATATCCAGGCTCTTCTGGAAGGGTTATTTTAACATCCTGACAACTGATTTCGAAAACTACCTCACCCGCCTCTAATTGTTGTCTAAGAGCAATTCTATTGTACTCGACATTCTCTTCCTTAACAATAGGGTCGCTTGATATGCTGAATATATTCTCTCCACAAATAGCTTCTTCAATAAGCCTATCTCTTTCTGATGGGTCTGGATTAAGAGACTCAGCAGCTGGGCCCTCCTTAGGGCCGAATATCATTAAGACTAAATTTTTAGCTAATTGCTGCTTTACTGTCTGTAAGAAAGTTGCAGGCACAAGACCTCTTAGATAAAGTCTGTTTGATTCTTTGTAATCTTCTATTTGTTGAGGTGTTGGGTTTGGTGTTACCGTGCTAGGAAGTTGCCTGCCTTGTTCTGCAAAAGAGTCTGCAACAGCGTCTAACACTTTTTCCTCTAAGAATGTTCCAGTTTCATCAAAAATCTTATCCAAAAAAAGATTGAATACAATCTCTGGGTCAACTCCTATTGCCTTAAGCACTTTGATCAAATAATCATAAGTTGATATTTGATCACCCTTAGGTATGTTAAGGTTTGTGTCAATAGGTATTGACAACAAGCTCTTCATTGACCCTATTTTAGAGGTCAACTCTGCTTGTGCCTCAGTTAAAGGCGATGTTACTGGAATCTGTAATGCCATTATTCTTCGTAGTTATCTTTTTCGTCTGTTACGTCTAAGTCTACATCGTCAATGTTGTCATCCTCATTCTCTCCAGTTTCATCCTTGATGGCGTCAATTATAGCTCTCTTATCGAGGTCATTAAAGTTTACATCAATAGATGAGTCTGCCCCATCCTTGTAGACAATAGTTTTGATTTCTTTAGCAAGAGCTGCAATAGAATCAGATGAATCTGATGCTTGCTTTAGAAAGGAAATAGCATTCTTACCCATAAGTATAAAACTCTCGGATGTATCCATTTGCTCATCAGCCCTTCTATATCTATCGAGAGCCATATCTCTTTCTTCAAGCTTATACTTATAAACCTGCTTGATCAACTCTTGATAAAGGTCTTGAGTTGGGTCCATTCTTTCGTCCCCGCTATTATTTTGATTTTGATTATCGTCCATTGTTAACCATTTTTATTGTTTCTATAAATAGAAATTAGAAAAAAACTATGGCAAACCGAGGATAAAGTCGTTTTTTATGAAAGAGTATATTTTTCTAAATTTGTAAAGTGAAAATTGAAAGTCCTCCTCTTCAAGGCCAGAGTAATCTAATAAATATTCTTTTATTTGCTTTGAGTTCCAAAAAGAAATATCGACATTAAGGGTGTCTAGATTTGATACTAATTCTAAAATTGACTCCAAAACAACCCTATCAGCTTCCTCTTCTTCTGGTATTGCCTCTAATTCAAGGTCAAGTGTATCAATAAGAAAATTACAAAAGGAGACACAATTACCTTTATCTATCTCCTTTGTATCATCTGCAAATAATTCTTCAATTATACGCAAAAATATTTCTTTCTTAACTTTAAGTTCCATGTCATCTAGTATGTAAACATATCATCGTCATGACCGTAGTATTTATCCTGGTGCCTTTCAACAAACTCCTTCTTCTTGATCTTATATAATATCTTGAATCTGTGAAGGGAGTAAGTAATGTCTTTAGTCTCAAGGTTTGTATGCTCCTTAATTAACTTATATACAGTACTCTTAGTATATGCACCAATGATCTCATGATTTCGAAAAATCTCTACTATCGCATCAGCAACCTTAGCATCATTCTTAGAAATATCTGGTCTATCTATTTCGTCTTCGAATATATCTGTAATGTATTCGAATAATGCGTAAGAGCTATCAAGGTCGGACTCTTCATCAATTTCGTATTGAGTCATTTCCTCAGCCTCGGAGCTATGATCTTCGTAGTTAAGAGAAGACTTGGTTTTTTTATCCACAGCCTTCTTCTCATTTTGAAGATAATGCTTTGCTACAGTGCCATAAAAAGAAAAAGATTTTGTATTCTGATCTGGGTCAAAGTTACAGAATTTCTCTAAAACAAAAGACATGCAGTCGTTGTGGAGTGTCTTTACGTCAACTCCAGGTCTGAACAGTCTAAAGCTAAAGATAATATTCTCGACTAACCTAGTAAGTGGCTTGTAAATTTTGTTTCTGAATACCTCTTCTTTTTTAGCTATGATCTCTGGTCTCTTGGTGTGGTCCACCATGGACTGATTGATCGCTACAAAATCCTCATCAACCTCAAGAAATTTTTTATATCTCTTGGGATTTTTCCTATTTCGTTCAACGCTTTTTTCTACTTCTTCAAGATGTTTATCAATCTTATACTGATAAAAATTGAAGTCGTTTTTAAGATATTCTCTTACCGCCTCTTCTGTCTCTTCGGTCCAATATTCTCTCTTCTTTTTTGCTGGCTTTTCCTTATTATGCTTTTTGTGGCTCTTGCTCATAAATCTTTTCTCTATCTTGGTCAAAGAAATATTCCTTTTTAGCGAGCTCCATCCAGAAGTGAATTTCGTCATTAGACAACCCACCTTTATCTGGTTCAATAGCACCTAAGTTATTAGGAATTTTAGAAGATGAGTGGCTAAACTCCTCTACATCTTTTACTCTAAAATCGTAACCAACTCTTGGAACAGTCATAACTTTAATATCGTTATAGATCATTCTCAAGAAAAATTCGTAGTAATTGCTAACTTTGAAGCTTTCCTTCATAGGGTAATATCTCCCATCCTTCTCCTCACTATATTCTTCAAGTTCTTCAACTCTGTAAACACCAGCTAGAGGGTTAGCACAGTTGTACTTTAGAAGCAAGTTCATATCAAACTTACCAGCTTCTTCAGAGAAGCCTTCAGCCCAACAAGCATCGTTCATAAGTCCCATAACAGCACCGTTCTTCCAGTTTCTAACAAGCGGAAGGAAAAATCCTACTTCTTCATTCTCTTGCATGTACTCATTGGCAATGTTATACCAATTAGCTCCAAGAGCATCATCAACTTCAACAACAGACATTCCTTCATACTCTCTTTCAAGAGCAATGTTAAATAGGTCGTTGAATACTTTTGAGAAGTTACTTGTCCCAGTCTTCACAATGTTAAGTTTAACACTTCCATTAGCTTCAATCTTATTCTCCTTAGGATTGCCATCTTCATCTGTTTCAATTGTAGTGACAACAGGTTTTTTTGCAATCTCTGTTAGCTTTTCTAATTCATCATTAGAAAGACCTCCATCAAGAACAACAATATCTACTGCGTGTATCTGATTTGCAAGACCGAAAAGACATCCATTAAGATCGTCTTCGTTCTTGATCTTGTCTAGGTAAAACCCTACAAGTATATTATTTTTTGAGTCCTTCAAGTTCTTTGATTCTTTCATCTCTGTATTCATTTAAAAGTGCAATAATTGTTTCTTTCTCACCCTCAACCGTGTAGTTTGAAAGTGTATTTTCATATTTCTCTTGTATCTCTGGATTGTCCATTTCTCCATTAAGCCATTTGTCAATAGCAAGTCCAAGAACTTCTGCTGTCTGGAAGATGTCTCCATTGTTACACCAGAAACCATTCTCCTGGTTCATGTACTCCTTACCTCCAAATGAAGCCCATCCAATTGTATGAGTTCCACAAGCCATTGCTTCTAGTGGTGCTGTACCAAATCCTGCAATGTCATCTGTATAAAGATAGAATGCACATGACGAAAGTCTTTCTGCAAATTGATCTCTATCCATTCCCTCAAGCTCTTGGAATCTAATCCACTTAAGATGTGGGTAGAATGCATAAAATGTCTTGATTATGTTATAAGTCTTAAGCTTATTCTCTGGTCCTCTTGAGGCTGAGAATGCTACCATAGGCAACTTATCAGACTTCTTCTCAGGAACTTTGAAATACTCTCTGTTTATTCCTTGCTTAAATTGCTTAACGTTTAGCCCAGGCATAACAGAACTTAAATATTCTGTAATAGCATCTGAAACAGAGATCACATCTCTAATTCCAAAGTGTTGCCACTTTTCTCCTGGCTGCATAGCGTTAAGTACGTAGAACCAACTCTGAGCAAACACAATTCTCTTACAAGATACTTGCATTGTCTTCTTCATTAGGTCAGGGAATCCTTCTGGGATTAGTAAGAAGTCTTCTGGCTTAACGCTAAGTGGAGTACATTGTACTCTGTTAGCTTTTATTTCATTACCCTTCTTATCAACTACCTCCTTATCGTTGAAGTATATCTCCTTATCTCCTAGAGGAACAATATCAATGTCAGAAACATCAAAGTCTGTCCACGTTGGGTCAAACTTGTCAAATACATTGACTTCTTTCTTTAACTTCATTGAAGCTTCGTATGAAGCTCTTTGATCTTGTCTTGGCTCATAGACAACAACAACTTTTTTCCCGTTGTCTTTTAGGTTTCTTGCAGCTCTTAGCAATACACCAATACCACCACTAGGTGAGTTCATTGGTGGGCAATAGATATACGTTGTATACTCATCGCCTCTCAGTTTACTAATAGCGTCATCAACTATTTCATTGTGAGTTGGCTGTTTAACCTCCTCTTGTACTTCAGCATTTTTTTCCATGAAACTATATTTATTTCTATTAATTTAAAGTGTTAAGCGTATCGAAATAAATATATGAAGGCATCTGAGCAAAATAAATAGTTTTCAAAAAAAAAAGGGCCAAGACAAAAAGTCTTGACCCCTTATAGTTTAAGAATCTGTGAATTAAGCGTTGTCCTCAGAGTTATCTTCAGACGTTTCTGTTTTCACATTTGATATATCTTCTGTAATAGTATTACCATCAACTACACTTGACATAAATGATGTATTATCAAGATTCATAGAATCAAAAGTAACATCTGAACCAGATGCGGCTGCAGTAGCCTTAGCTTTCTTATATATTCTACTATTAGAATTTGCCCTTGTAGTCACTGCCAAAGACAATGTGTTATAAGCAGCTGTTGTACCTCTGTTAGTAGAAGAGTAGTTTACAACGTTTCCAGCACCGATACCAAAGTTCCTCGCTGTAAGAACAGAATCTTGATTGGCTCCCATGAAACTAAATGTCCATGAACCATCTTCTTCAAGCTCTTCAACCATGTTCTTGATAGATTTAGATGTATGCTCCTTAGAAGCATTTTCTCCACCATCTGTCATAACAACTACAAGTGCAGTCGAGATGTTGTCTTCTTTCTTATTCTTTTTAGCAATAGTTGCTTTAAGATTAGAAATACCAACACCCATTGCATCATGAAGTGCAGTTGAACCTCTTGGCGGAAACTCTGTTCCATCAAAATCATCAATTTTCTTGATTGCTCTGTCCTCGAACACTGTTGTGATCTCGTAGTCAAATACTACAAGAGTAACATAGTACCTTTGTTCTGGATACTCTTCTTCGAGTGATCTAATTGTTGCGAGTTGCTCGTTGAGCCCCTCAATTGTAGAATCCCAGCATGAACTCATTGAACCACTCCTGTCGAGTACCAATAAGTAATGCGTGTCTAAGTTTTTGTCTACTGTTGTGGTCGTAGTAACCGTGGTAGTTGTTACTGTTTTTTTAGTAACATTCTTACCACCTTTCTTTGCTTTGTTTTTCTTAGCCATCTTGGTAAGTTTTTAAAATTAATAAATAAAGAACGTGTGGGGCGTTTCCCCACTGTAAATATATGTAAAAAAATTTTACCAGAAAAGCAAGAGATAATAAATTATCCCTTAACTTCTTTCTTTCCAGTAAAGACTTCTTCCAAAAATTCTGGAGTAACATCTGTAATAGAACTAAACGAATGCTCAACCTTATCCCACTGATTGAAGTCGTGTTCTATTTTAATTACAGTCTTACCCTTTGGGACATCTTGAATTACCTCTGGTACGCAATCAATAATTACGTCACAGTGCTCCCATTTTTCATAATCCTCATCTACAACCTGGAAGTCCCTGACTCTACAGGCGTTTTTAGATAAGAAATGAAACGTAGCTGGAATAGCTGGGCTCTTAACGCTTGTTATAACTTTTGTCTTAAACAATTTGTTTCTAAGCCCATATGATTGAATCTTATTGATAGTATCACAAGCTCTCTCATATTCTTCAGCCTGACCAAATACTTGAAATGGGTACTTCTTGTACAAGAATTCATCAAGCGCATCTTTTGGCATAAGAACAGTTTCTCCATCAAGAGCAATTGATTCTTCAAACTTATAGTGGTTTGTTAAATCGTATGAATCTATAGGAAGAGAGATTGACTCCTTTTCTTTTAAAGCGATCTTTTTCTCAAGCTCTTCCCAATCTTCTTCTGTTCTCTCTTTAACAGTCATGTCCTGGTTCATCTCAACGTGATTTGGGTTGTTGATGTAAACCTTTCTGTAATGCTTGTCAAATTGTGAGTGCATGTCCCTTAGCACTCCGTCTATACTTATACCTAGTGTTTTCATTATTCTATTTTTTTCCTTCTTATCTTGAGTTAAATGAGTGTAAATTATATATCTAAATAATATTTCCCATCAACTAAAACTCCGCTTACCATTTGTGTATCCGAGTATTCTCCGTCATGACCCTCTTCAAGTGCTTCCTCCACCTCTTCTTTATCATCAAAACAAAGTTTTACATCATTTGTGTAATCCCACAACTTTCTTATCGAAATCTCATGAAATGCAGCATAATCTCCTGACATTCTAACTGCTACTTCTACTTTTTGTACTTCTTTTTTCTCTGACATATATTATAAATTACTTTTATGATTAAATATAAGAAGGATGATTTTTAAAATAAATGTTTTTATAAAAAAGGCTAGAGATGTACCCTAGCCTTTTGTAGACAAACAAATATATTATGAACTACTATTTGTTATCTTAAATGAATGTGGTAAACTCTCCCTCATGGAAACTAATCAACTGAGCCTTACCGTTAGGGTGTATAATCGAATGCGCCTGCATCCACCTACTTGGTCCTATGTTGTATCCAACTCTTAAGAATGTTGATGTTCCTACTTGTACTACTCCGTCCTTACGACAAGGAGAGTGAGAGTGACCGATAACCATTTTCGTATTTAGTTTTCTAAACTGATTAATAGAACCTCTACTTCCGCTTGCTCCAATATCTCCATGTTGACCAAGCTCCCAGTCATGAACTCTATAACTGTCGCTTCTTCCAAGTGTCTTCATATTAGGATACCTCTCGTTAATAACGTGGGGAATTATTCCGTTTGGAGCTTTTCTCTCAAGAAGCAGTGAAGCGAATTTCATGTAAGCAAGAGAGTTTTTCATAGTAGACGCTTTCCTCCAATCAATTCTCTTAAGCCATCTATCTAGGAAATCATCATGATTACTTCTTACGATAATCGTGTTATACTTTTCAAACGGCTTCAAGCCATTTAGCATATACTCTATTTCTTTGTTTAGATCATTTCGACCTTCAAGCTCCTTATGGTACTGAGCAAATGGGTCCTTCTCATCGTGGTGACTTATCGAGTGTCCATCAAAGACATCATGTAGCACAACTGTTTCTGGCTTTAATTTCTTAAATAGATGATTGAGGGTTGCGTCCATAACATTAGGGTCTTCTTCACCGAAGTGAATATCTCCAAGTATTGCTGCGTCAATTTTATTGATCTTCTTTACAGAGCTCTTTCCTTTCCAGTCCTCATCTCCTCCGTAGAATGTTAACCCTGGAACTACGTCAACCTTATTATTCCCACTAAAAGATACCTTATACCAAAGGTCATAAAAGTTTCCATTATCTTCTGCGGTTACTACTCTTGAAAACGCTTTTTCATCATCTTTTATCTCGACTACCACAAAGCCAAGAGTGTGGTGAAACTCACCCTTTTTACCAGCCTTGGAATCTGTATAATTAGGAACTGTACATGCTCCAGTTGTCATCATTTTCTTTTCTGGCCTACCCTCAAGAACTGGAACTACTTCCTCTTGGCACTTAGGGTGTCCAAATACACATGATTCAGAGCCACTGAAACCTTCCATAGATGTCATTGGCATAACTGCTGTAGGAGAAACTTTAACATCACCAACAACTAAGTAGGTGTCGTGGATTCTCTCTCTGTTTGCATAAAGGTAGGGAAGTGTTCTTTTATGCCAGAACTCATCCTCTTCTTGCTGTTCTGTAAAAACTGATGTTGGATTTTTGTATCGACCTGCGATGATAATTATCTTTGCGCTTATCTCTTCTGCGTAGGCTTCTAGGTTTCTTAGAAATGGCTCATGTACTGGAGTGTTGTTCTGAGCCCAAGTGATTATGAACTTTTTGTATCTTTTATCTGCCTTTTTCTTTTTAGCTTGAACGTACTGCTCAGGCTCCTTGTCTGGTTTCTTTTTGATTCCTAGCTTAACAAGCCATTTTCTTACCGTTCGCTCGCTTTTGCCAAGATATTCAGTAAGCTCTAACATTCTTTCATCCCAAGATGCATCGGAACTATACACCTTTTTGATATGAAGAATGTTCTCTTCATTCAAATCTTTAAATTTCATCTAAAATATATTTCGTTGTCTCTGGCTACAAAATAAGGAAAATTTTGCATAACAACCAAATATTAAGGTTATTTTATATTAGAAACCCAGTCTTTAAGAGATTTTTCTCTATTAACAGAATAAAATATTTCATACTGAAGTTCGAACCAACTGTGGTAGTTCTTGATCATTTCTACCATCTTAGCCTTGGTCCAAGAATATGGATTCAGGTTTTCATCTTCACTATTATTTCTAAATTTAGAATTAACAGAATATATAAGCTTAGCGTTGTTTTTTAGACAATATCTGACAACCTCAGAAGTTCCAAGTAAATTTGATTTCATCACATAATCTCTATCATCAAAACTATCATTATCTTTTGAATATTCTCCAAAGTGAAAAACTATATCTGGATTAAAATCTCTTGTTGTTATAATTCTATTTACATCCCAGGTATTCATCTCTAAAAGAACCATTCCATCTGCTTTATTTTCTTTTTTTCCTGTAGAATAATTATCAATTCCTAAAATTTCCCAACCAGGATGAGTTTCTTGAATATGGTGAATTAATTTACTTCCAATAGAGCCTGCTGCTCCAGTTACTAATACTTTCATTATTCGTTTTCTAAATCGTGTTTAACCATTCTCTCAACAAGCTCGTCAAGATCAATTTTCGCCTCCCAGCCAAGCTTACTCTTAGCTTTACTTGGGTCTCCGATTAGTCGATCTACTTCTGCTGGTCTAAAATAATTAGGGTCAACCTCAACTATAAGCTTACCAGTCTTCTTGTCGTATCCTTTTTCTTCTTCTCCTTCACCTTTCCACTCAATTTCCCATCCAAGGTGTTTAGCAGCCATCTCGATGAATGTACGAACCTTATAAGTCTTTCCAGTTGCTAGAACAAAATCTTCTGGCTTATCTTGCTGAAGCATTCTCCACATCCCCTCAACATATTCCTGAGCATGTCCCCAGTCTCTCTCTGCCTCCATGTTACCAATTTTTAAGACATCACGCTTACCCTTCTTTACCTGAGCAAGATTAGTTGTGATCTTTCTGGTAACAAAAGTCTTTCCTCTTCTCTCGCTCTCATGATTAAAGAGTATGCCGTTGCATGCAAACAGGTTATATGACTCACGGTAGTTCTTGATAATCCAAAATCCATATAACTTTGCAACTCCATATGGAGAGCGTGGGTGGAATGGCGTATTCTCATCATACATTCCCTCGTTATTCTTATTGTACTGCATTCCTCCGTATAGCTCAGAGGTTGATGCCTGGTAAAACTTAGCTTTGGGGCAGTGAGCTCTCATAGCCTCTAAGATTGTAAGAGTACCAAGTGCATCTACACTAGCTGTGTAGTGAGGAACCTCAAAAGATACTGCAACATGTGATTGTGCAGCAAGGTTATAAATTTCATCTGGCTGAACTTCAGCTATAAGCCTCATAATATTTGAAGGGTCTGTAACATCCCCATGATGAAGATGAAGACGCTCATGGTCCATAATGTGCTCAATTCTATCGGTATTGAAGGTTGACGCTCTTCTCATTGTAGCGTGTACAGTATAACCCTTGTCTAACAGGAGCTCTGCCAAATAAGAGCCATCCTGCCCTGTGATTCCTGTTATAAATGCTGTTCTTTTCATCTTAGAAGAAAGTGGTGTGAAGGGGAAATTTCTCGTCTCCGTGTTATTTAAAAGCTCACTCATTACTTAATTGCGTCAATTACTGTTTTACAAATAAACTCGATCTCTTCTGCTCCCATCTTTGGGTGATTAGGAACATAGATGCCGCATTCATCTACTGTTGCAGCATTAAGAGTTTCGTGTCTTCCATATCTCTTTACGAAGAATGGCTGAGTTCCCATTGAGCCGCAAATAAGCGGTCTACACTCAACATCGTTTTCAATAAGCGCCTTAACAGCTTTTTCCTTTTGCTTCTTTGTCTGGAATATCATTGGGTAGCAGAATGATGCTGTAAATGAATCCTCATGCTCTGTGGGTCTCCATATTTTTTTCTTCTTATCCATCTTCTTCATTGTATCAAAGAAGTGATAAAGATTTTCATTTCTCTTGTCAATCCACTCATCAATCTTATCAAGCTGACGGATTCCTATAACAGCCTGAAGGTCTGTTGATCTTAAATTAAAACCTGGCTCATAGAATGTGTATAGAGCGGAAAAGTCATCAGTCCCCCACTGATCTCTAAGTTTATCCTGAACACCCTCATCAAGGTCTCTATCCCATCCGTGGCTTCTAAGCATAACAAGAAGATCATATACTTCCTTGTCATTTGTACATACCATACCACCTTCAATGGTGCTCATGGTGTGTCCGAAATAAGTTGAGAACGAAGACATAAGCCCAAAGTTACCAAGCTTCTTTCCTTGGAACTCGGTTCCCTGTGATTCACAGTTATCTTCAAGTAGAGTGACTCCATGCTTCTTGCAAAGCTCTACGATCTTATCCATATCTGGAGAAAGCCCCAGAACAGAAACTAAAATCATTGCAGAAGGCTTATGGTATTTGAATATACTTTCAAGTTGGTCTACGTCAACAGCGAGATTATTGAGGTTACAGTCAACAATTAGCGGCTCAAATCCTAGCTGAAGCACTGGTGCCATATCTGTTGCCCAAGCTAGAGCTGGCACAACAACTTTATCATTCTTTAGGTTGCCCATTACTTTGAGTGCATAAAGCATAAGTAAGTTGGCTGATGAACCAGAATTTACAAATACAGAGTATTCGCTTCCAATCCATTTAGACCACTTTTCTTCGAATTCAAGAGTCTTAGGCCCTTTAGTAAGTCTTGGGTAGGTTTTAAGCCATTCGATGAGGTTGTCTACATCATCCTTATCAATGGTATCTTTTACAAGTGTAATTTTTTCTTTGGACATATCATATCATTTGACAAATGATATGAAAACAAGAGGTAATTATCAAGCCTTTTTTTTCCAGTGTTGACTTAAAATTGAATATGTTGATGCAATGCCGTGATAAAGCCTGGTAGGCTTGAAGCCTTTTACTAAACTTTTCATCTTTTCACACGATACATCTTTTCTAAATTGACCGTCTGGCTTGGAGCTATCGTATTCTATTTTAAGGTGGTTAGCATCGCACGCTCTAAGTGCAACTCTAGCTATATCATCAATTGATAGGTTCTGATCTGTAGCAACGTTAAAGCTATCGTAAATATCTTCATCTAAGCACTCCTTAATAACTGCTGCTAGGTCTCCAGAGTACATAAACTGTCTTAATGGCCTGCCTGTTCCAAATAGAGTAATTTTGTCATCTCCGTAAAGTTTTGCAGCATGTATCTTTTTGATCAGAGCCGCAACGAAGTGGCTATTCTCTCCAAACTTGTCAAACTCTCCATATAGATTGCATGGAGTTAGGTATTGATATTTAGTGTTGTATTGCTTGTTATATGCGTCAATTTGAACGGCTAAAGATCGCTTTGCATATCCGTATGAGAAGTTAGTAGGTGTTGGTGGCCCCTGGTGGAGCATATCCTCTGTCATAGGATATTCGCTAACTTTATCTGGATATATGCATGTACTAAGAACTCCTATAAACCTTTGAACGTTGTGGTATCTTGCATACTCTACAAGAAGAGTGTTCATTAAAACATTGTCTGTAAAATATTCTCCAGGCTTATTGATATTATCAATGATGCCTCCAACTTTAGCAGCCAAGTGAATAACTACATCTGGCTTAAGTTCTTGATACATTTGTGCAACACCTCTTTCAGATGTTAGGTCATAATCCTTAGAAGAAAGATATATTGCCTCTGGCATAATCTTCTGAAGTGATCTTCCGACCATTCCAGAACCTCCTGTTACTACTATTTTATTATAATTCATTCTATATCTTTTAAAAAGTCATCTATATTATTCCACCAATCTTTTGAATTCATATTCTTATCGTCTATAAAAAGATCGTATGCAGGCTTCCCCATTTTTAGCTCATGATACTTAGCTCCCCACCTTTCAAGTTGAAACTTTGTGACATCCGTCCAATCAATACCAGTAACAGTACCTCTTGCGGTCCAATACACTATTGTATAGCCACTATCGTATAACTCATTCGCCTTTGCTATAGCTTCTCTAATGGGTGTTGCATCTGAATAATGCTTTGATTTGCTGTTACAAATAGTTTCATCAATATCAATATATATAGTACGACCCTTTGCTTTGCTTTTTATTTTAGACTCTACTAACTCCCAGTCACTAGGCTCATCAATTTCTACATAAGTATCTTCGCTCATAACATAACTTCCATAGCTAGGTCCACTAAGCCTACATTTGTCTTTTTTGATGTTACCTATTGAATTAATATATATAGCTCCGTTCTCAATATATTCTGGAAAAAACTCTTGTCTTCTAGGCCTGCTTTGAGGGTTATAGTTTTGTGGCTCAAATTCGCCACTATCATTCTGAGCCCATGTAAACCTTTTACTTTCAACAACACTAAGAAGAGAGGAGAATTCTTTCTTTCTATATTTAGAAAGCGCCCCTTTAATATCTTCCGATATTGTTAGTGGAGATGTTGCTTGTAGTAGTATAAAAACATCATCATCTGATAGCCCAGAAAATTCAATATACTCAAGCATAACTGACTCTGTTGTTGCTTCATCTGTAGATACTTCTTCTGATCTGCTGTGTATTTCTATATCTGGGAAAAACTTTATAGCTAGGTCCGCATATTCGTGCGAATCAGTTGATAAGACTACTTTATCTACCCCAGAGCTATAAGCAGCCTTTGTAACCCAGTAAAACAAAGGCTTTCCACACAAGTCTTTAATATTCTTGTCTGGTATTGATTTAGAACCCTTTCTTATTGGTATAAACGCTACAGTCATTACTCTCCTCTTAAACTTTTTCTTTTAGATAACTCACCTCCCATACACTTTCTTTCTCCGTAGCCTCCAAGAGAGTTTTCAATACCTCTAACGCCTTTTACTAGCTTAATAAGCCCAGAAGGCTCAACAGATGACTTCTGATCTGAACCCCACATTTCTCTATTAAGAGTAACGTGACGCTCAATCCATTCAGCTCCAAGAGGTATTGTTGCAAAAGTGGTCACAAGACCATACTCATGACCTGAATATCCTATTTGCTTGTTTGGGTACTTTTCCTTAAGCCAGGTTATGTATCCTAAGTTGAGTTCTTCTACTGGAGTTGGGTATGTTGAATTTGTGTGAAATACAATGTCTGGGTCACAAAGTTTAATGGCCTTCTCAATCTCTCCTTCATTACTCATACCAGTTGAAATCATAAGCACATCTGATTTATCTCTAGCATAAGAAATTAATTCATCTTCCGTAATAAGAGCAGAAGGAATTTTCATAACAGACTTTCCTTCTGAATTCTTATATTTACTCATAAAGTCCACAGAGTCTTTGTCCCATACAGACGCAAACCACTCAATACCAATATCTTTACAAAATCTGTCGATCTCGTCATATTCTTCCTTACCAAATTCTATCTTGTACTTATATTCAAGATAAGTCATATCTCCCCATGGAGTAGATTTAGGCTTAGACTTTTGCTCCTCTGGAACGCAAACGTCTGGATTTCTCTTTTGAAACTTCACATGAGTACAGCCTGCTACATTAGCCAGCTGTATTAATCTCTTAGCAGTATCAACATTTCCATTATGATTTATTCCTATCTCAGCTATTATCTTTGTCTTCTTCATATCTATTAAATTTACCTTTTTTAAGACCCTCGTACCTAGCTTTATCATTGAGGTTTATTATCTCAATTCCAAGTTTTTCTGCAGAATCACTTATGATCTTAGCCTGCTTCCCAAACAGGGTTCTATACTTTGAAATGTCATCATGAATTTCAAGCTTAGAGTTATCAACATAACCAGTTCCATAATCCATATCAATCCCGCTAATATAAACTGGATTACATCCAAGTATTACGGCAAGAGCAAGCATATGAATACCTACGGTTCCAGCTCCAGAGTATCTTTCTTCATTTCCGCTGATATGCTTTAAATACTCCTGTATAGTCTTTCTACCTGGGTCCGCATGCTTACAGCAAGGGTTGTTTCTAAGGCATTTGTTGCCACCTTGATGTCTCTCATCAAAAGGAAGATAATCAATTTTTAAATTATTATCAACAAATTCCTTATCTGTAAGATCAACAGAATCAGCATATATCAAAATCTTATTCTTGTTATTGAATGCATTATAATTCTTTTCAACAGTAAAAGTATTGTTAGCCATGACCCAATAATCAGCGTCAATCTTAGTTTTACTAAACCATCTATTGCAAGAAATAAAGCAGTATTTATCTTTTTGTGTTTTGCTTAAATTTTCAAACTCATCAGCATAGTCCTTGAGGGAACCTCCAAGACCACAGACAATTCCTATCTTGCCTTTTTCTTTTTCTAATATGTCATCAAAATCAAGTTTCACTATTTTATAATATAAGATGGTGTATGATAATAATTCAGCTTCTTAATTTCAATGTTTTTGTTCTTAAAAAATTCATCAACAGCTCTAGTTTCTCCTTCAACGGTCCCATAATCATCAAGGACTAAAATTCCACCTGGAACCAGCCTATCCCAAAATGTTTCTAATATAACTTTTGTAGGCTCATACACATCTACATCAATATGAATCATTGAAAGTTTGAGTTCAGGTCTATTTTTTAAGTACTCCATTGAAGTTTTGCAAATATCCCCTTTAACAAGGTCAAAGTTATTTGTTCCTTTGGCTTTAAGAAGTTTTGTTAACTCTTCTTTACCTACTCCATAACCTCCATTATGTTCAAAATCTTCTACAAATTCTTTATCACTTTCCATGGATAGGTCTTTCGGAAATTCCCCAAATGCATCAAATCCAATAATTCTTCTTGATGAGCTATTTTCAAAAAGGTCTCTGAATGATATAAATCTTATTAGGGAAGTAGCTTTATATACACCAAATTCAGCAACATCCCCAGGTAATTCGCTTATCATTTTATATAGCTCAAGATGAGATATAAACTTACCAATCCTACCTGTCTCACAAGTTAAATAAAAGCCGTTTTCATATTCCCACTTTTTATCAATATCTACTTTATAATTATCTGACATAACTTATATTTTTATCCAACCATCACAGTATAGGTCTTTAAGATCATTGTTGGCATAGGCAGGTCCAAACCACTTCTCTGGAGCTACTACTATCTTGTTTTCATTATCATTAAGCCATGCGGCCCACCAAGAAAAACTTGAATTTGCTATCACATTATGATCACACAATGTCATCATAGCAAAATCTTCAACATCACTTTGCCCTTCTATAATGAAGAACTTTTCTCCTATCGCTGGAAAATTTGCATTGCACCATTCTGTATCATCAGAAAACACCAAGAATATAGCATTCTTTGGAAACTTCTTTGTTGCCTTCATAAAATAGTTCATATCAAGAACTGGATGATGCTGAGGGTGATTGAGATAATCCCCTCTTCTTAGGTGTACAGCAACAACTGGAACGTCCCTGCTAAGTAGATCATCATTTTTTTTATTAATGATACCGCGACCACCTAGACCTACACCAGGCCGTACACTCTTTCCCACCACGAC
>Ga0102945_1000049_pt1 | contig 46807 bp, 54 predicted proteins | sample SalPonred_H2O_MG_FD_78207 | JGI IMG/M metagenome (GOLD analysis project Ga0102945, IMG submission 78207) | Salt pond water microbial communities from South San Francisco under conditions of wetland restoration - Salt Pond MetaG R2_restored_H2O_MG ...
GACATTTTTCAGAAGCACATTATTATGCCTTTAAAATATCATTGAACAACCGATCTAAGATTTTAGGGGATATGAGATATGGAGAAGTTGTGGGTTATATATACAATACACACACTGCAACCTCCACAGAAAACCCTTTCTCTAACCCCACCCCCTCTGGAATCTCTATCAGTGTACCCAAACTTTTTAGGTTTTTGCTAGAGCTCTATACATAGGAGCTTAATAGCTTGTTATGTTCTGGAATATCTGTAAAGGTTTTACGTTTTATGGTGTATGTCTGGAGCTGTGTAATTATCCCCCCTTTATATTTATTCTCGCATAGGTCTAAGCCCCTGAATATATGCCACCATAGTAAGAGCCCAGACAATAGGTTAAACCCCTTTAAACGTAGGGTATTAGCTTAACCTCGACGAATACCGTCCAACGTAGTTAAACTGCATTTGGTCTATACATATTGCTTTGTTGTCGAATATTTTAGTCTAAACCAAAGCCCCCGATATACATTTGTATCAAACAAACAAACCAAAGTTTAATTTTAAATAACACACACATGAAAACATTAAAAGATTTATTCGAATTAGTAGCACAAGCAGTAGAGCAAAACAAAAAAGAAAGAAGAACATGGTTTATAGATTTCTCAGGTCATGTGAACCAAATAAAAATTCAATATTGGTATATAGGTTGGAAGCCTCAGTATCCAGCATCCGAAGAATCATTAACCGAAGAATTAACAGAAGATGGCATACAGTCCGCCTATTGGTTTATTAAGACAAGATTAAACGAATAACAAAAAAACAATTATAAACGGGGGTGTAAAAGCCCCCATAAATTAAAACAACATGGAAACAATAACAATGCACCAACAGACCTTTAGTAAGAATCCAAACACAAAAACAACGTACAACCTAGAGGAAGAAACAACGGAAACCATAACAAGGAAGCAATACAACAACATATGCAATGAAGATACTTTAAAATGGTTTAGAAGATTAGGAGGGAGCGAAACGGCACAAAGGGGATACACTTGCAGAGGCTACTTAATCACAAAGCTAACCAGTAAAAGCCCCTATGGAGATACCAAAGTAATAAGGAAATTTAAATTCGATTAAAACAAAGTTTAACACGGGGGCGTAAAAACCCCCAATAAAATAACAATCATGAAAGGAATATATAAAAATTTAGAAGTAGAATATAGGGGTTTTAGCATAGATAATTATTACCTGTTCAATATCATAAAAACGGGAGAAACCATATACATAAATAAACAACAAATAAAAAACAATCTAATCAAAAACTAAAACAACATGGACACAATTACACTAGACTGGATAAGAGCAAACACGAAACAAAAATTTCAATACGATATACCAGTAATAGAATTTTTTAACAAGCAAAGAAACGACAAGGAATATCTAAACAAAGTTAAAACAGAATTGACGAAAGATATTGAACGCTTCGAAACACACAAAGAAATTTTAGGAGCTGATTTTTTACAGAAGCGAAACGATGAATTAAAATACATTAATTATCTAATCAAAAACTAAAACATCATGAGAGAAACACTTTTATACGGATGCAAAATAGGAGAACCAAATTACATGGAAGAAATCCTATACCAATGCAAAGGATACACCAACAAAGATGAATTAATTAACAAAGCAAAAGAATACGCAAATAAAAACGGATACGACAGAATGCGTGTAGTAGAATTAAATCTATTAAACAACAAAACAATAACAGAACAATTCATTGAATCAATTAATAACTAAAACAAATTAATATAATGAGGACATTCGACAAGTACAAACAAAACCTAAGACAAGACCAAAACAGAATCATATCATATAGCACCCATGTAGCTACAATAGAAGGCGACACATTAAGGCAATTAGGTTACTGGAGCATGACAACACAGAAGCACATAAACTATGCCGCAAAAGAGCTGAATTTAACCCTAATAAAATAAATACCATAGATCATGACAATTTACGAGATAAAGAGAAGAACAGAAGTAACTGCTCCAGAATTTTTCACAAGACAAACGCTAAAATTCTTTGGGCAGACATTAAAAGATTTTAGAGTGTACAAAATGGATAGTAAAAACTATTTAATTACTGCACCTATGAGAATGAGGGGAAAGGTAATAGGACACACCAGGAGACTATTCAATACAGACACGAACAAATTACAATTAGAAGATTAAAACAATTCATTGAACGACATAAACAAGTCATTGAACGAAAAGCAAAAGACAAAACAAACAAGACAATATAATTTTAATCTGAATTAAAACCAAACATTATGATAATAGAAACAATAAACGAGGGTGTTTTAAACGACGACATCATCTATATAGCAGATGAAAATAAATTCTTTAAAGGTAGATATAAAGCAATTATAGAGTATTACACTTTTTTAAATTCATGGAGCAACACAAGGAATGTAAGAAGGTTTAAAACATTAGAAAACGCATATAAATTTATAGAAAAAAACCTAAAATAATTATGAGAACAATAGAAGTTAAATTGTATCAATTCGAGGAATTAAGCAATGAAGCAAAAGAAAATGCAATAGAAAAAAATAGGACAACTAATGTAGAGCATGATTGGTGGGATTGTACATATGAAAGCATGAAAGAAGTAGGGGTAAAAATCAATTCATTTGACATATATTACAGAAACATAAACATAACAATAGAAGATAGCGAACACACTGCCAGTAAAACTATTGAGTATTATGGAGAAGGAATGGAAGTAGTTAAAATATCAAAACGATTTATAGCAGATGGAGATGCATTAATCAAAAGACTAGGGGAAGGAAACGACATAGCGGGATATTCTGTTAAGGAGGAATTTATAGATGAATATGATGAAGAAATTGAATACCTAGAGGAAGAATACAGAAAGGAAATGGCTGAAGAAATTTTAACATGGCTAAGAGATGAATACGAATACCTGCAAACAGATGAAGCAGTATCGGAAACCTTAATTGCCAATGATTATGAATTTACAGAGGAAGGGGCAATATATTAATATCATGATAGAGCACAAAGAAATAATACCGCTAGGAAATTTAGAATACCATGTGTATTTTAATGAGTACGAAGGAATGAAAGGAGACTATTTAAGCCCTCCAGACCCCTCAGAATTTGAAATTGATAGTATCTATTGTCCAGACTACAATAGAGATGTTACAAGACTTCTAAGTAGTGAAGCACAAAATGAATTATTAAGATTAGCAAAACAAAAATTATGAAGTATTTAATAGTAGACACATGGAACGGAGAAGGATATTCTCAAAGCGGAGTAATAAATAGAGCAAAAGATAAAGAGCAAGCGATTAAAATTATAATGAATGAATTCAAGGATAGGTATCTAAATTATAGCACCAAGTTTGAAGTAGAATGGTTAAACGAATTAACACTTTGTTTCAATGGAGAAAGTTATCAAGGTGCAGTACATGGAATTGAATTAGAAATTGATGATACGTTCCTAATTATAGAGCCCTCTATAAATAGTGTAGAAAAAACAAAAGTATCATATAATGTAGTTAAAATGAGACTTACAGAAAGCGGGTGCACTGAGGAATCAATAGATGAATTGACAGAGGAATTGCTACAATTAGGGCATGGAATGATAGATACAGATGATGGGGAATATATAATCTATAAAATATAAAATCATGGGATACAGAAGCACAGTTTACATAGGAATACAGAAAGAACAGAAAGAAGAATTTGAACAAGCGGATGAATACGGAGAATGCTTTGTATTCATGCAAGAAACAGACACGCACCTAGTGTATGAGGGAGAATATCTTAAATGGTATACAGACTATAAAGATGTTAAGAGATTTAACGAAATAGTTAGGTCTAATGAAGACAATTTTTGTGTAGCAGTTGGTGAAGACAATGAAATACATTCAGAAATAGGGGAATGGTATGATTATATAGGATTTTCAATGGAAGCATATATATATAATTAATAAAAAATAAATAATTATGGAGTCAAATTGTTGCGGAGCTCCCCCGCTATGGGAGACAGACCTTTGCTCAGATTGTAAAGAGCATGCGGAATTTTACACTGAAGAAGAACAAGAATAAATAAAAATAAAACTAAAACAAAAATACAATGGCAAATCACTGCATGAATTGGGTTAATATCTACGGAGAAGACAGAACCCTAAACAGAATAGTACAGAAATTAGAAACTTACCACGATCATAAAGGCTCATTCCTAAGCTGGGGGGATATGGTTTTAAATAGAGAACCAAAAGAAGGAGAAGAAGAAAGAGATTATCATTACTATGGAACAAGGTGGTGGGATTTTGAGATACAAAGAGAAAGAGGAGAAATAATTATATCTGGAGATAGTGCTTGGGCACCACCTATTGAGCTCATTAGACAGATATGTATTGAATACAAGGTGTATGCCTCGATAGAATATGAAGAGTCAGGCTGCGACTTTGGAGGAAGATCAGAATTCAATGAGGCTGGAGAGATTATAGAGGAAATTGAAATGCCTTATAATGAATGGAGATACTATTCAGACCCTGAGTATATAGTAAACTTGATAGAAGACATGGAGGAACACATAGAATTCTACAATTCAGAAGATGAAATGCTTAGAGACTTCCCATTCTTAAACAAACAAGACACTGAGTACATGATAAAAGAATATAACCAAATCAAAAACAAATGCAATGAAAAAACCAAAGTTTAAAATAACAAAAAAAGATGGCATGTTTGTTCTTACGCAAATAGGAACTCAAACAAGAACCATACACCCAAGCCTAACAAACACAATGAAAGCTATAAAAATTATAACTAGAATGTACGATAATAGGGATGTTAATGAAAAGTTAAAGAGCTAGGATTTAATAACAAAATAAACTAATTTCACAACAAATTATTAAACAATAAAAACAAAATGAAAACAATTTTATACAAATTAATAAACTTCATATTTAGATTAATAGCGGTAGTAGTATTTGGTTTGTCGATATACTCTATTATAAGACTAATTCTTGAAACGGCAAATTTAATTTAAAAACAATAAAACAATAAATTTAACACCAATTAACTATGAAATGAAAAATTTTCTAGCTTTTGCATACAAATTAGGGATGTTAATACTCACAATTTGCGGATTGTTAGCCTCTATGTTTTGCTTGATTTCAATGATTAAATTATTTATTTAAAAAAAATATGACAGAATTAGAACACGATTACTTTAAGTCTGGACTAACTATAAAAGAGATTGCTGAGAAGCATAATTTATCTAGGGAAATGGTTAGCTACCTTAAAAGTAAATACAAAGAACCAGAGCCTCCTAAGATAGTAAATAGGGTTTTAATCTTTGATGAGATAGATCAATTAAGAATTGAGGCACTACTAAAAGAATTCAACATATCGTATGAGATGCCTTTCCAGGGAGTAGAAGTAAAAATAACAAGTAAATTATGAAAACAAAAAAACTAAAAGTGTACGAGATTTCAGAGCAAGTATCTGCACTAGAAAAGACTTTAGGAACTTACAATGTTGGAGCTATAAACAACATAACTTATGGAGAGCTTGTAGAAATGCTTGGCGATCCTACCTTCCCCAGAATGAGTGATGATGAGAAAGTGCAAAAAGAATGGGTACTTGAATACAAGGGAGATGTATTTACAATATACGATTGGAAAACTTATAGTGAGCGACACACAATGGAAGAGCTAACTAATTGGAATGTTGGGGGCAAAACATCTGCATTTGATTTTATAGATTATATAGAAAAAAAACAACGTAAATTATGAACAATCACTTAAACTATTTAAAGGTTGTGCTTCTGTCGGAGCTCCTTCTGGAAGCTAACGAAGACCTTAAGGATAGCCAACAATATAAGCTGGGTTTAAAGCAACAAGTATCTAGAACAAACATGATGCTTGATAGAATTGTAAGAAGCGAATACGATAAGGTTTATGGCGTAGATCCACAGATGGCTACTAATGTACTAAACAAAATAGACTCTCTCTTAAACTCAATTAGAGATGCCTCTATTCAAGACCTAATTATAATTGAGGGCATAGTAAAAAGATACAATGAAGACAAAGAAAAATTCAGAGAGTCTGAAGTCGTTTGGTTTGATAAAGTTAATTAGATATGAAGAAGTTAAAAACAAATATATACACTGGATTAATTCCACTAAATGGTGCCATAAGAGTTGAGGTATTGACTCAAAAAGAATACAATGAAAAATATGAACACAATGTCTGGTGGAACAAAGTCAGAGATTATTTAAAGAATAAAATATAACAAAAATGTTATAATTATGAAGCAACCTTACAAAATAACAATAGAGCAATACGGATATAAATATTCAGTAGAAGTAGATCACTCAGATATAAGTTTTACAGATTATGTAGAGCTTTTAAGACAAATAAGTTTAGCTGCGGGGTGGGGCACGGATGCAGTAGAAGAATTTTTTAATGAGTAAATTAAAACACTATGAAAACAATAGCACTATGGGTTAGCGTGGTAGCAACAATCTACCATGCAGTCCCGGGACAAACAGACGATACCCCTAACATAACGGCTACGGGTTTCACTATCAACATGAAAGACCCTAGGAGCCATAATATTATTGCGGTATCCAGAGACCTTGAGGAAATAGGATTTACCATGAACTCAAAAGTATGTGTTACAAACGCAGGACCAATGAATGGGGTTTGGATAATAAGAGACAGAATGAATAAGAGATGGACAAAAAGGATTGATTTTCTTGTAGACACAAGTATTGTGGCTGGAAAATGGGATAAAGCAAAAATTAGATTACTTAAATAAATGTTAAAATTCTTTAACATTCAACCCTACTTTTATATATTTATGCAATGAATAGACAAGATAAAATTGAAAAGATATACAATTTATACAAAGATGATCACAAGGTTTATCAATTTGACAAAAACCAATCTGCCATATTCGACACTCTTTTAAAGATAGAGAGAACTATCACGGCAAAAAAAGAAGTCTATGAAGTATACTACACAGACTGCGAAGCATATATGCTAGTTGATGATGAGTTTTTAGACTTTATACTTATCAATGGATTAAAGGCTTCTGGAAAGAAAGTTTTGTTAGATAAAAAATACAATCAATTAGAGTCATTAGAGAGGTATCTAGAAAAATCTAATGCAAAGGAAAAAGACTTTTATAAAAAGAGAATAGAAGAAAAAATATCAGAAATAGAAATAGTAAAGCAAAAATTAACAGAGTATAATATAAATTAAAATCAAAAATCATGAGTACAAACAGAGACAAAATCAAGGCGCTTTATTTAAAGTATGAACTAACCCCAGAAGACGTATTTAAACACCAGCACTTCACTATTATAACTCGTGCAGGTATTGATAAAATACAAGGCGTTGAGAAGATTAACATAACCTACGAGGTAATTAAATGCGAGGAAAACTTTGCAGTAGTGAAAGCTAAGTCAAAAAAAGATTCCGCTACAATAGAAACATTTGGATCAGCACTAGTTTCTAGAGTTGATAACGAAAGAATATGGTCTAAGTCAAGCACTCAAGAAATAAAAGAAGATGTAAGAAGTGTTAGAGTTGGAAATTGCAACACATGGTATGTAATGGAGATGGCTGAAAAGAGAGCTATGTCCAGAGCAGTATTGAAGCTAACTGGATTCTATGAGTTAGGTGTATTTGGAGAAGATGAGTCAGATGATTTTAAAAGAAAATAGTCGTGAATAATTTTAACAGACTTGAGGTAGTAGCAAATCAAAAAGGATATGTTGTTCTGGAGGACGGAACCGTAAATGGTCCCAATAAAAATGATATTGGAACTATACACAATGGGTATGTTTTTATAAACTTAAGAGTTGATGGTAAACGTAAAAATGTAAGGGCACACAGATTGCAAGCTTATCAAAAATACGGAGAAGCCATATACAACAAAGGCATAGTAGTCAGGCACCTTGACGGCAATCCATTGAATAACTCAATAACGAATATAGCTATTGGAAACAATAGCGATAATATGATGGACAAACCTAAAGAACAGAGGATGAAGGCTGCTCTGTACGCAACATCTTTTGTTAGGAAACATAGCCATGAAGAGATAATTTCCTACCATGAGAAGCATAACTCTTATAAAAAAACAATGGAGAAGTTTAATATATCTAGTAAAGGTACGTTGCACTTTATCTTAAAAAAAAGTATTGCAAATGAAAGTTGATTTCTCAGATTATAAATTTAGGTGTAGTAGCTTAGGAAAGTTGATGGTTGATTCAAGGACTAAAAAAGATCCACTATCTAAAACCACAATGACCTACCTACAAGAGATACACAAAGAGCAAGTGTTTGGAAGAAACAAGGAGATAACAAGCATGTACCTAGATAAAGGTATTCAGGCTGAGGATGAAGCTATAGAGATGTACAATAGGGTATTCAAAACTAATATATACAAGAATGAAGAGTTTTTTGAAAACGATTTTATATGCGGAACTCCAGATATTGTCAATCCACTAATAGACATAAAGTCTAGCTGGGACTTTAGTACATTCCCGCTTAATAGTATTCAAATACCAACCAAAGATTATGAATGGCAGCTCATAGGATATATGATTCTGACAAACAATGTTGATAGTGAACTCGCTTATTGTTTGGTGAACACTCCAGATATGCTAATTCAAGATGAATTAAGAAGAATATCCTGGAAAACCGGTATGTTTGAATTGCCTTCAGATCTTGAGGAGGAGACTTTTAGAAACCACATGTACGAAGACATTCCAGAAGAACTTAGAATAAAGCGATTTAAGCTAGCTTTAGAACAACAATCAATAGATAAGCTATACAAAAGAATTGAAGATTGTAGAGCTTACTTAAACTCATTGTCAGAAGGTCTGGCAAGTATATTAAACAATTAAATACAATTAAAATGGCGAACAAATTATTAATTTCGATTGACGCTGAGAAAGCTAGGCAGTTAATTCAGACAAGATCCTACAAAAACAAGGATGGAGTTGATGTAACTGTCAAGGAAATTAAATTCGAATTAAGAGAAATGAAACAAGAAAGCAGAAAGGTGCTTCACGATGGAGACAAATTGCAAATGGTTAAGACACACTTTGCAGTTAAACCCCAATCAAAAGAAGAGAAAGACGCTAAACAAGAATTGGTTTATGTCGGAGAAGGCATAAGCTATGAATTTAAAGGATCTCAAAACAAACAAGCAAGCTTTCAGCCAGTAACTGAATTAGCAGAACCAAAGGACGACCTGCCGTTCTAATCACTTTTAAATCAGTTGAATTTAAAGGAAGTTTAAGTGTAATAAGATTGAGGGGGTTGTTGAATGCCCCCTTTATCTTCTAAAAAAAATAATATGGCAAAACTAAAGAAAAACACCGTAATTGATAGCATGTCAAAATTGATTATAAAGTGCGTTGAAGACTACTACAAAATAGACATGATGAATAATAAGAATTTAAAATCAAGAAAAAGAGACTTTGTAGAAGCTAGAAGTATTTCATTTAATCTAATAAATCTACACACTAATTTACCTTACTCTAAAATAGGCTCTTACTTTGGTAAAGATCATGCAACTGTTATTTATGGAATTAATTTATGTAACAATTTGATGAGTATTGAGAAAGACTTTTTAGAGCACTATCAAAACATTACTAAAAACTTAGATAAACACCTTTCTTTTATTAAGAAACTTAAAGATGATGTAAACGATGCTATATATGTAGATATTAAAAAATCTATCATAAGGGAAAAAATACATGAGTTAAGAAAGGAACTTTCATTATTAGGCTAAATCGTACATCATGAATAACGGATTTATAACACTACACAGAAAAATTTTGGAATGGCAATGGTATGAAGATGCTAATGTTATGAGGGTTTTTTTGCACTTACTTTTGACTGCAAACCACAAAGATAAAAAGTGGAAAGGAACTACCATAAAAAGAGGTCAATTAGCTACATCATACGACTCAATATCAGTAAAATTAGGGCTTACATCTAGGCAAGTTAGAACTGCAATTAGTAAACTAAAAAATAGTGGAGAATGCGTCACCAGAAGGTCAGGACTTTTTCTTCTTGTAAGCATTGTAAAATATGATGATTATCAAAATAATAGAGTTGAAGAAGTCACGAGATCTGTCACCAGCAAGTCACGAGGAAGTCACGAGGAAGTCACGAGAATGTCAATAAACAACAATGATAACAATGATAACAATGTAAACAATGATAACAATATTAGAACTATGGACATAAAAGTTCTAAAAGATGCCTATGTAAAAAATGAAAGATTAGTTAAGGCAATATCAACAAACTACAAAATGGAAATTCCAGCATTGTTCAAAAGACTAGATGACTTCAATCAATACTTAGAGATGACTGGCAAGTTTGAAATGATTGAAACAGAATACAACAAATACTTTAGAAACTTTATCAAGAAAGGCAAAGACAATAAGTTTGAGAAGTACGGATACCTACCAAGAAACCATAAAGACGTAGCATACTAATGAAAAATATATTTGAATGGGATTTAATCGAGACAAATAAAACAAACGGGCAGATAAAAATAAATTGTCCAGTTTGTGATCACAAGAAAACAAAATCATTAAGCGTTAATTTAAACAAGGGCGTCGCTAAGTGCCACTACTGCGAGGCAATATCAATCAGAGATAAGGAAAGTATTGAAGACATAAAGCCAAACTATACGCTTCCAGAACAAAACTGGAGTAACTACACTGATATTTCAGATGCTGTTGTTAAATGGATTGAGAACGAAAGAAAAATTCAGCAGTTCACTCTACAAGATTTAAGAGTAACACAAGAAGAATATTACCAGCCTCAATTAGGGAAGAAAGTAAACAATATTGTTTTTAATTATTTCGAGGGAGATGTTCTAGTAAATAAAAAATATAGATCTGGAGGGAAGCACTTTACTCAATCAAAGAATGGAAAATCAATATTCTACAACATAAACGCTGCTATTGGGGAGAGAGAAGTGTTTATTGTAGAAGGAGAGTTTGATGTATTAGCAATGCACCAGGCAGGATACAAAAACGTAATAAGCCTTCCCAATGGAGCAAACGACAACGATGATGTGTGGATTAACTCAGAAAAGTATTTGTCTGATGTAGAGAAGTTTTACATAGCTACAGATAACGATTCAAAAGGAGAGTTAGTAGCAGATAAAATAGTTCAGAGACTTGGGAAGTATAGATGCGTTAGAGTTCTATTCAAACACAAAGATGCAAACGAAACATTGATTCAGGACAATGAATCTGGACTAGAAAGAGATATAGCTAATGCTAAGAAGTACCCGTCAAGCGGAACATATACCATAGACGACCTTTACGATGGAATTTTAGAGCTCTACGATAATGGGACTCCAGAAACGATGTATCCAAAAAGAAGTTGCTTTGGCAACCTATCTGATCACTTCAAAGTTATGAGAGGACACCTGGTTACTGGAACTGGTATACCATCTCATGGTAAATCAAACTTTACTGAGTGGTACATACTAAACCTTGTTCAAGACTACAACTTGAAAGCTTCATTCTTTTCTCCAGAACACCATCCGATGGAGTTGCATCAATCCACATTCATTGAGAAGTTTCATGGGAAAAACTTTTGGATGGATAATCCAGGATGCCCAAGGATAAGCAAGGAGGATATATTAACTTATTCTAACTGGGCAAAGGAAAAGATATATACTACTGCTCCAGAGAAAGGAGAGTTTCCAACATGGGATTGGCTTATCGAGAAGTTTAAAGAGCAAATGTTTATATACGGCATAGATATATTTGTTGTTGATGCGTTCAACAAACTTGAGTTCAACAATAACAATGCTTCTGAGCTTTCAAACATAAAGAATGTACTGACTAAATTAACAATGTTCGCTCAAATGAACAATGTGATCATATTCTTAATTGCTCATCCAACAAAAATGACAAAGAATCCTGATGGAGCATACAATCATCCAGACTTGTACTCTGTTTCTGGGTCAGCAGACTTTAGAAATCAAACACACGATGGCTTTAGTGTATTCAGATACTTTGCAGAAACTATTGATCCAAACACAAATGAGATAATTAAAAAGAATCAAGTCTCATTCAGAACAGAGAAAGTTAAGATGAAGTTTCAAGGAGAGATAGGAGCAAGCACCTACTTTAACTACCACCTGCCCAGCGGAAGATATTACGTTGGAAACAATGAGCCAACATTTAGGCTAGACCAAGAGCCTCAAAAATTTAGAGAAGAATATGCTCCAGTTTATGCTGCTCAACCAAATGAGGCTTTTGATATTAACTCAGATGATGTTCCATTTTAAATGAAAAGAAGACCAAGACATTTAGATAAGTTTTCACCAACAAAAGAGCACTACAAAGCCATGAGCTGGTGTTTGAAGAACGGAATAAAGGTTTCACCATCTCCGGAAGATTGGGACGAGATAAGGCTTATAATTGAGTCTGGTGGAGAGAAAGTTATTTCACCTAAAACTTACAAGAATCACGAACTATCTAAGCCAGTTTATGAAATATATAAGCACTATTACGATAAATATCACTCAAAAACAAAAAAAAATCAATAAAAATTTTGTTAAATAAATAAAACGATTTAATTTTACAACTATGAGTACTACAATAAACCAATACATAGAAGAATTACACTTCAGAATGTTAAATCCAGATTTCGATTTAAACAGGGAATTAGATTATGTTTTCGATACATTTGATGAGCAACAAGAAATAACAGATAGAATGCTAGCTCTTGATGCCACAATCAATATGGGTATAGATGTAAAAAGTACTCAAGCGGATAAAGAAAGAGTCAAAAAGAACTCCAGAATAATCTATAGGAGGCTGAAGAAGATCGACAAACAACTAGGAGATCTTCTGATTCAGCACCAAGACAAATAGAGGATTGCATCGGATTAAGTACATAAACAATGTTTGCAAGGAGCTGAGAGAATCTGTCAGCGAAATATACGACTCTCTATTTGAAACCGACAGGAACGAGATCATATCTTCAATACAGACCTTGATAGACAAGGCAAACAAATTACTTAATCAAATCAAACAAGATGAAATCTAACAAAGAAATCAAAAGGATTGCTCTGGAGATTTATGATTCTACCGAAGAATCTCCTGCTTTTATAGCTAAACAAATAATATCTCAAGGATTATTTGAAGCAAGTGAATATGTAAACCTAAGAAAGTACATATCAGCATGGACAAAATCCATAAAAATATCTAAAGAAAATCCAGGACTAGCCAACGAGTGCGATGTAGCCGGAATACCAATAGACTCTGTAAAGCACGGATGGTATAAAGGAAAGCACTGGTCCATAGCATTTAGAGCAGACCAAGAAGAGGGTCCTACCTTTGAAGAGATGCTTAAGAATCATATCGAGGATGTAAAAAGTCACACATTCAAGTATGAACCTATAAAAAGAAATATTGATCCGACTGGTAGTTTGTTAGTTATTGATCCGGCGGACATACACATAGGAAAACTAGCCTCATCCTTCGAGACGGGAGAAGATTACAACAATCAAATCGCAGTACAGAGAGTACTCGATGGCGTAGATGGTATCCTATCAAAGTCTGCCGGCTTCAATATTGATCAGATTATTTTTGTTGCAGGAAACGATGTGTTGCATGTTGATTCCCCTAAAAGAATTACAACATCTGGAACACCACAAGATACAGATGGTATGTGGTACGATAACTTCTTGATTGCTAAAAAGCTTTACATAGATGTTATTGATAGACTAATGCAGGTGGCTGATGTGCATTTTATGTACAACCCATCTAACCACGATTACACTCATGGATTCTTCTTAGCTGATTCAATTAAGTCTTGGTACAAAGATTGCCAAAACATAACGTTCGATGTTAGCATAGCCCATAGAAAGTATTACACATACGGAACAAGTCTAATTGGAACCACACACGGAGATGGAGCTAAGTGGCAAGACTTAGGTAAGTTAGCAGCGGTAGAGTCTCCAGACTGGAGCAGCACAAAGCATAGATATGTTTATACGCACCATGTACACCACAAGATTGTCAAAGATGATATTGGAGTTACAATAGAGAGTTTGCGTAGCCCTAGCGGTACTGATGGATGGCATCACAGAAACGGATACCAGCACGCACCTAAAGCTGTAGAGGGATTTATTCACAGCAAGGAGCACGGACAAGTAGCTAGATTCACACACTTATTTTGATCCTAACAATGAGTAGTATTAGAGAAAACGACTTAAGAGAATTGGGTTTTGAGCCTATACACATTCATGATTTTGATTTAGGAGAGGAGCCATACTACTACTATGTATGGAAATGTAAAGAGAACTCCTTTAATTACTTAATATCTTGTGTTGATGATGAAGCCAAGAATGATAAGTGGGAGGTTTTTGATACTAATCACAATTACTTAATGAAGTTCACTAAGTTAGACGACTTGAGAAGTTATATAGACATATTAAAAAGAAATTTAGTTTTATGAAGGAGCAAGAGATTATAAAGGCAGTAAAGAAGATGGACAACATCGCTGGTCAGATGAATGCTGTAATTGGACAGATGAATAACTTAAAAGACCTGACCATAGGAACCCTGGAGACTTTAAAGAGAATGCCTGGATACGATAAGGCTATTGAGAAGTTGAAGAAAGATATGTCTGAAGAACCTAAATTAGAAAAATAATGCTAGACTATTGGGACCAAACATCTACATTTCCAACAGAAAAAACAGACCCCATTGTTGATTCTGTAGTGAAGCAATTTAAAGAAAGAAGTAGGATTGGTATTGAAAAGTATGGCAAGACTTTATCAGAAAATCCATTATCTTTGTTGGAGTGGTTAGAGCACCTTAAGCAAGAGCTCATGGATGCCACTTTATACATAGAAAGAGTTAAGCATGAAGTTAAATCAAAACAGAGTAGTATTTAGTAGAGATTTAGATGAACAAAAAGCTTATCTTGTATACTCTTCTTTAGAAGATGTTTTAGATAAATACAATACCAACAACAACTATTTTTTTATTGACCTAGACATAGATTTCGGTGTAAGTATAATATCATACGATCCGGATGAAATACAATGGCTGGCTCGCGAATTAGGCTGCACTGATCGAGAGTCGGTCATTTGTGTTTATTATTACGATGGATTCTTAGAGGATTTAAAGGACGTTCTCTACATAAATGGTATAAATGATTACAAAAGATATTATGTGGTCACTAAAGAGGAGCTATTGAGCGGAAAAGACATAGATTACGGAGATTATATTGGTAAATCAAAAGAAGATGCAATGTTTTACTTTGAAAATATAGTTGGAGCTCCAGAAATAATATCAATACAACAAGATTATGAGGAAGAAGAAGGGGAGTAGACAGATAACTAGATCTACTAAAGTTAGAGAAGATGGGATTGAATTTGCATCTAAGTTGGAGCTGCACATGTATAGGCTTCTCAGGAAGAATGGAATACCCGCAATTTACGAAGGTAGGACTTTCACTATCATCAAGGGATTTGATTTCGACATGGCTTCCTATGAGAAGACTAAAACAAAAAAAGACTTACACGATAGAGGAAATAAAAAAGTTCTAGGCATAAAATATACTCCAGACTTTATAGATACTCAGGACCCTCCTAGGTTTATTATAGAGACCAAAGGAAACCCAAATGAAGCATTCCCACTTAGATGGAAGCTATTCAAAATGCATTTAGTGGATGAAGGAATAAACACTAATCTATTTATGCCAAGGAATCAGAAAGATTGCGAAAAAGTAATAGAAATACTTAAGGATATTTTGTAGAAACTAATACTATTGCTATATTTGATTGAAGATTTTTATTTGTCCATGATTCTTTAGTTAATTTTGTCAGAAAGAAAGGAGCTTTTTTAAGGCTCCTTTTTTTTGTTCATGTCCCTGGAAGTTCTTACTTTTGTAACGATCAAATACAAATGTCAGTATTCCATGAGCCAGTCTCTGAGTGCTGACTTTTTTATTATCTATATTTATCTTGGTCTTTCAGAGTACTCCTTGGCAATAAGGTACCTTCTTATGTCTCTATATATGGGGATTGCACCTAAAAAACCTAAACCATCAATAACGCTTCTTTTGGAGAAAATTTTACCATACTTTTCCTCTTTTGTTTTCATTGTCTTAGCTCTCTCCGCTTGAGCTACCAAATCAGCAACCCTCATTAAAGATTTCATTTGTGATTGATATGGTCCGCTTAAAGTTAATGCTGTTTTCTTAACTGGGTCTCTGTAAAAATCATCTAGATCAAATGTATTATAAACTAAACTATGTTTATATTTATCATATTCATCTCCTCCTCTTAAATTTTGACCATGCTCTTCGTTATACTTTTCTATCAATATATTAATAGGAATTGTTGGAACATTCCCAAGAGTTCTTCTTGTTACTAATGAAATTCCAGATCCAACCATAGCTGAAACTGCTTTTTCTTTTAATTCTTGTTCATCCTCCTCAATACCTAGAGCTGATAATGATGCTGCTGTAAATGTGCTAACAAGAGCTAAGTAAGCGGCCATTCTCGTATTAATAGCTAATAGCAATTTAGCACCTTCTTTTTTAGACATCCTTCCAGATCCAACCATAGAAGCAACGGCTTGCCTTGCTCCAGCATATTCATTTATGGAGAACCTAGACATTAATCCGTTTATTGCTTTATACACCTGTTTTGAAACTCCATCATCTGCATTTATTTGATTTTTAAGAATAACATCAAATCTACTATTAGTAGTTGCGGCCATTTGAATTAACTCATCAGCTTTTTGTCTAGCCTTTTCTATTTCATTTTTAAATTTTGACATGTATTCAACATCACCATTGCTTACTTTTTCAAAATCAATTTTTTCTCCAGTAAGTCTAGTGAATTCGTTTGAGAATGCGCCAAAAAACAACGGTCTGGATATGGCTTTATCCGGAGATGATATTAAAGCATCGTTTAATTCTAATGAAGCTTTTGCAGCAAATTTAAAAGGCCTAAAAGCAAGATCAAAAATTTCAGAGGCTTTTCCGGATGCTCTTTTTGGTTTGCTTCTAGAAATAATCCCTGTAGTTTCTGCTTTTGAAGATGAAATCTGTTCTTTCCCGTATAATTTTGTTATTGTTTTTGATTTAACATTCCTTACAAAATTCAATCCAGATTGACCGATTGATTCGTTTGAGAAGTCTCTTACTCCAGTATATAAATCTTTCCCAGCGTAAATAATAGCAAAATTAGCATTACTAGCAAGTTCAGCAGCAGCTCTAGGAATAGACGCAAGCATTCCCTGATAACCGATAGTTCTAGCTTTATCTAAGTAATAAACCGCAGGATCATATTGAGCAAAATTATTTAACAATATGTTCTCTATGATTTCATTGTAAGCAGAGGATATTGCATTAGCAGCTTCTCTTTGATTTTTGTTGGAATTTTTGTTCAAAGACACAGCAGATTTTATGTCCCTTATAGTTTTATTAGATACTTTTACTTCATTTGTTAAGTGATAATCCATTAAAGTATATCTAGCCGACCTCATTAATGTTGATACTGGATCAAAATCAATAGGCTTTGCTCCAGAGGTTCTAGATATGGCAGCTTTCGATCTTGTGGATGGTTTTAATATACTCTCTGTTTGTTGCTTCATATCAATTTCTCCAGTATTTTTACTTACAGAAACTTTATGATGAACGTAGTTAACCCCAATATCTATAGGCTCGCCCCTAACTATTGTTGAAGCAATAAGAGCCTTGTCTTCTAGACTTGAGTAGGCATCTTTAATAAGACTTATAGCTTTCTTTTCTTTTTTACTTAAAGAATTTAAAATTTCAGAAGATGATTTGCCTTTGTATTTAGAATCTATAGCTAATAATATTTCTATGTCTTGTTCGTTGTAAATGGATTTTGTTGGATCATCATTGTAGTTTTCTATAGTTTTTTCCACAAAATCAGATCCACTTGCGGTTCCCTTTTTGTTTCCACTTCCTTCGAATTCATTTTGAAGTAAGTAATATGTAACAGTATATCTTCTTTCTACAGATTTATTGGACAACTCAATCGCTGAAGGACCTAAAAGATTTTCTACAGCATCAGTGATGGATGTAATTTTCATCATATCTCCCTCGTATCCAGCCATAGATGTTGTTGGTCCAGAGAAAATTGCTTCAGATATTTCCTTTCCCTTATAGTTACCCATAACATCATCTATAACGTTTAATGGGTTGGATCTAATTGTTTCGACTATACCACCCCTCTTGGTTCCTATAATTGGTGTTTTTGATTTGATTTCACCATAAACTCTTCCAAAAAAAGTTCCTGGAGTCCATTTTTTAAAGTTATTAATTATTGGTATAACATTTCTTGAGGCCTTACCTGATTTTATTGTCCTAGCTAAATCATTAGCGGCATAAGTATAGAATCCGTTATTTATATTGTCTATATGTATTTGAGCCTGCTGAAGTTGCTTTCCAGTTAGCACAATTAAGTCTTCTTTTCCTATTTTATTATATATAGAAGCAAAATCTCTAAGCTCATTCTGTATTCTTTGAACGTTAGCTTTATTTGAAGATACATCTTTTATTAAAGAGTTTCTAGTATCAGCATAATCATTCAAAGATTTTATTAGGTCAGCATTTGCTTGTTTATTTGTTGCGTTAATTTTGTCAACTAAATTGTATAGAGTAACAGAATCTATGTCTTCTAAGTCCTTTATTACTTCAGGTCCATATTCTTTAACAATATAATCTCCATCTATTTCTTTTGAATTTATATCATTCTTAAGTCTGCTTACTCTTTTTGACTTTGCTTCCTTTATTTCTAATGGCTCTTGCTCAATCTCCACATAAATTTTATCGTATAAATCATTAACTTCTTTAGTTAGATCATTTAATTCATCTAACTTTATAACCCTAGATCTATCCTTAAATTTAGATAGAAAATCATTATATACTTTTAAATCTTTAGGGGAAATAGATTCTATCGGTATATTTAATACTGCTTTTAATCCTGATGCGAGTGTGTTGTTAATTCCTAAATCACCTCTTCCTAAGTTTTTAGAAACAGATTTGTTTGATTTTTTGGCAACACTAAGATCTAGTGCATATTCAGCATTTTTGTAAACCTTGTCTATAAAGTCTATTGCTTTTTCTACTTGTAAATCATTATTTAGGTTTATATTAGAAACCTTTGAAACTATAGCTGCGGACTGAGACGTTGATATTTTGCCCTTTGATACTAAATCCTTAACTCTTTCGGATATGTCTTTCCTAAGCCTTGTTTGATCTGCTTTAGCTTCCCTTGCAGCTCTAGCCTCTAGTTTTATTTGGTCTTTAAGAGCTTTCGCCTCGTCAACTTCTACTTTTTTACTTTCTTTTCCTAATAATTTATCAGGAGAAGGTCCTCTTTTTTTACCAAAAGTTCCTGGTTGATCTTCTATAGGAGCATCTTTCAATGATAATAGCCTCTCTTTGTCAGCTTGTTCAAGCATCTCTAACGGGGGTCTTTCCGGATCCACAGATAAAACCGCCTCTATGTTAGAAGGAGTTGGTTGTAGCCCCGTTAAATCAGTAAACTTAGATTCTAACTCCATCAATTCAGGAGTTTTTTGAATCTGACTAGACAATCCTATAAATTTATTTAGTTTTGACTCAGTATTGTTTTCTTGTACAAACTCAATAATATCTTGAACATCAACTCTAGATCCAACATCACTTGGCAGCTCTCCCTCTCTTGCCAATAAGCTCGTCCATCCGTCTTCTATAGATCCAGCATTAGGCTTTCCAGTTGTTTCATTTATAGAATCGTCTATCCAAAGCTTATCTATTTTACTTTCTTTTGGCGTTTTGCCGGTCATCCTTTCCCAGCTTTCGCTAGTGAACTTAAAACCCTTTAGATTAGCAAGATTGTTTTCATCAAACATGTTTTTAGTCATATCTTGATTTTCTGCAATTTGACTCTTTTCAAAGTCGATAGCTTCTGCAATCTCTTTTACATTCTCACTCTCTCTAGCTATATATCTAGGTATTTCTCGTTCTGATAATCCTTGTGGCTGCGGAGCTTTTTTGCCTTCATTAACATCAAATACGCTCTTTAGGAACTGCTTTTCAACTTCTCTAATAGAACCTGCGCTAGCTTGTTTTCCAGTTTTTACATTAACAACAGATTCTATTTTTCCTTCTGAATCAAAATTCACTTTTAAAGAGCCCTTTTTTCCTTTCTTAGTCTTAGCCATAAAAGGTTCCTCAATAGATGGCTTTGTCACAAAAGACACAGGTTCAACAGCAGGAATAGATTCCTTTTTAGTTGGCTCAACAGATATATCTTCTTCAGTTGGTTTGTTGTATTTTTCTTGAATGCTAGATATTTCTTTTTTTAATATCTTGATTCTTTGATTAGCACTAACACTATTCTTTGAAGACAGATCTTTTATTTCAAGCTCCATATCTATAACAGCCTCTCTATCTTTTGCGTCTGTTATTTTTGGATCTATATCATCTTGCAGCTTAGCCTTAGCTTTTCTTATTTTAACTTCAGATATTAAAGGCTCATCTCCAACAATCTTAATATCCATATTTCTTATTTGCTCATCAGTAGCAGTCCTAAGTATAGTTGATATATCTTTCTTTGTAGCCTTAGAGTTGTTTACATTGTATTCAAAATCTTTATATGTTTTTGAGAATTTAGCAGAAGCGGCATCAAATTTAGCTTGAGGTCCAACTGCCTTGGCTAATGCTGTACCAGCTCCAAACATACCCTGAACAATAACCCTTCCAGCAACTTCTGATGGATCTATTTCTGTTCCAGCAATAACACTACTACCAGCAGAAGAAACTCCGCCCAGACCAGCCCCAACAGCTGTTGTAGCTAAACCGGATGCAGTTTTCCCAAACTTAGCAGTAGCCTTTGCTACTTTACCCATTATGCCGAGAGTTAAAAAATCAAAAGCACCTATACTAATTCCTTTGGCTAAAGATTTATTTCTTAGTTCGTTTCTTTTATCTTCGTCACTAAGAATTGATTTTACATTTTCCTCTGTTATGGGTTTATCTCCAAGCTCATCAATCAAAAGATCTTTATACGTTGAAACAGCAAACATAGTACCACCTGCCGCAGACATAGCTCCTCTTGCTGCATTTGAAACTCCGCTAACTAACGATCCTATTGGTCCGCCAGAAGATCCCATTGCGGCTCCAACACCAAAACCCGCTCCGAGACCAGAAAGTACAGCGCCAGATGCTTCGTCTCCTCCAAGCGAAGCTCCAGACATTCCACCAACCATACTTGAGGCTATTTCAGGTATTGCATTAGGATTTAAAGCCAACCCTTTTATCCAAGAAAAAGTAGCACTATCTCCGTTAGCTTGACTTTCCTGAAGAGTATCTATAAAGCCCTTCATATATTCGCTTGGCGGCCTTGATTGATCTTCTTGCAAAAGCTCTACTACTTGAGACACCTCTTCATCAGTATATTCTTTGCCTGATGTTATTTTAGGGAATATTAATTCGGTAGATTTTCCTTCAGCAACAAAAGATTCAGTAGCTGGAATGATAGTCATTTTTCCAAAGTCCTCTATAGCCGCAGACATTACCGGGTCAACTTGATCTTGGAAAAAAGTTTTGTTTTTATTTAGATTGGATTTCCAATCAAATTTAACCTCTTTTTTTGAGTCAACTAATTTTTGTGACCCCAAAGAAGAATCCTCTGATCCAGATTCCATAGACTCCACTTGAGAAGTAGATTGTGAATCTTCTTTTTTTTTTACTTGTTTATAATATTTGGCTTCAAAAGAATTAAAATCACTACTATAAAGACCTTCAGAAGAAACTAAATCATAAACTTTTTTTCTATAATCAGAATTCTCGTATTGAGCAACAAAATCTTCATAGCTTTTGGTGTAATATTCGTTTTCGCTTAATACTTTATATAGTTTTTCTAATTCGTCCATGTTAATCATCTAAAATACCTTTTAGTTCATCTTTAGGCTTATTGAAACCACCTTTTTTCATTGATAAGGCAAGATTTGTTATTATTTTTATCTTATCATTTAATTCTTGGTTTTCACTTATAACTATTGTTTCTAGAACTTTTCCGTCAGAAAGAACATCTATTTCCATATAGTTATCTCCAATAAACAGTGGAGTTTTCTTTCTTATAGCTAAATTAGATGTATCTATTTCATTTTCTTTCAATAAAGTTAAAACAGCATCTTCATATTTATTCGGATTATCTGAATCCAATAAATCTCTTAAAGTAAATCCAGAAAATTTTGAACTTTTAGATTCCAAATCATCTATCCCTTTCTTCAATAAAGCACTTCCAATATCGTTAAATTCAGGAATAAAGGTTTTTTGATCTATTCCATTTCTCTTATTATATCTTTGTTGAGCTTTTGTGGAAATATCTAAAGAGTTGCTAGATGAATTAGAGAGTATTTCTGCCGTTATAGATAAAGCTGCATCTTCTACGTTAAATCCTTTTTCTTCTAAATAAGGAAGAGATATAGATGTATCTGGTCTTTTAGTATCAACGTATTGAACGATTATTTTGTCTTTACCAGATCTAAATATTTTACTAATTTTATCACTACTATTTTGTAGATTCTGCAACGCAGTATTAGCAATCTGTGGATCTTCACTAAATAAAGATCTTGCGTTAGAATATACCTCATAAGATTGAGACGCTTCTTTTCTTTCTTGAGCTGTCGATTCTGGAGTATCTATTTTACTTATAAATGGTACGCTAGATTGCTTTAACTTTAACTGTTCTTTAACAGTATCTATCATTCCCTGCTTAACTTCTGATTTCAGATCATTTAGCAGTTTTTCGTTGTTTAGGTTTTCAATAGTTATCTTACTAGAAGAAGGTGTTTTAAGCTTCTTAGCGGCATCTATTATTTGATTATCACTATAACCCTCAATGATAGCATCAAACCTAAGTGTAGTTGCTTGATCTAGCTTTCCTTCATCTTTAAGCCAAGACTGTATCTTTGTGTTTCCTTGTATGTATACATCAGAACCAACTTCATCAACAATACTTTTTAAATCACCTTTCAAATCAGCTCCTTGACCGAAATTAAACAAGTCATTAAAATCTGCCGCAGAAATATTGACTACCTTTTCAACTCCGTTCTCTACTGTTATTGTAGACATCTCAAGACCAACCTCTCCTGGACTTACTTTGAATTTTTTGAAAAAGTCTTCTAGAGCTTGTCTTTTTATATCGTTTGCAGCGCTTCCTTTTCCTTCGTTTTCTAGTCTTTCATATTCTTCCAATGAAGCCTTTGCCTTATCATATATTCCAGACATTTCTTTTATATGGCCAACGGTAACTGCATTTCTTCTTTTTGCTTCATTTTCAGATATTGCTCCGGAGTTGTAAGCAAACATATTCATCTCAAAAGAATCCTTAGCGCTTTTTCTTAAAAGCTCCCCAGCAGCGTCAAAATCTTTTAATCCAGTATCTACAAATTGATCCTCATAGATAAAAGCTTTATTATCATCTAATTGCTTGCTCCTAAACTCTTCCCTAGCTTTATCAAATGCAGCTTGCCTTTCCCTACCTATCTTCTCTTGTTTCTTTACTTCATCAGAAATAGAAATCAATTTAGATCCCATTTCCTCAATACCTACTGGTTTTGAAGACCTATATCCTAAGCTAAATCCAGATTCGTAATTTCCCTGTGCCATACTATTATCTTTTACTTACTGGTCTTTTACTTACTGGTATATATTTAGTTAATCCAGATAAATCTACTGGAGCAATGTAGCTAGCAGCATTGTTTGGGTCAGCAAGTTTTACGCCTGCACTACTTCCAGATAATTTTGGGATATCTTTCACTCTAGGATCTCCAGCTTCAGGAACCATGCTCCTGAATGAGGATGAAGCCACTCCAATCCCTTGCATCATTCTCTCTCTGCCAGATGCCTCTTCTCCAGCAAGAACTCCGATATTGAATTCTTCTCTAGACTCTTGCATTTCTCTTATCCTAGCTTGATCTTGAGCTCCCATCATTTCTATTTGCTGTTGTTGCCTATCTAGGTCAGCAGAAATTTGTTGCTGTTGAAATTGTTGCTGTTGCTCCACTTGACCAAGGCCACCAACAAGACCTCTAACGCCACCAGACCTAAGAGCATCTACTGATGTAGCAAATCTTCTTTGAGCTTCTTGAGTTTGAAGTTCAGCCCCTAAAGTAGAGACTCTCATTCCTTCAGTTATATTTCTTAACTCCTGTCTATTATCCATAAGAGCCTGCCTAGCTTCTCTAGCTTGTTTAGCTTGTTTAGCTCCCTTAAAAGCCTGAGCAATGCCTATTCCAGCACTAACAAAAGGAGATACGGATCCAGCAAGCTTACCTAATGATCCTGCTGCTCCGCTTAGTTTTTCAAAAAAACTTGCCATAATTTTTATTTGTTACAAATATACTAAATATTAAGGGAAGCTCTTGCTAACCTCAGTGTTTACTGCGAATATCTCAACTGGAGATGATCCGCTATTTACAAGCCTTATGCTTGCATAGTACCCCTTTAATCCATAGCTTTCTGCTACACTATTCTTTGCTACAAAAATAAAGTCTCCGTTTGATGGTGATGAAAGGGATGATGATAATGTTATTGTTGTGTTTGTTTTTGAAACTATATTTCCTATCTTGGTGTATGCGCCTCCAGATGAAGAATACAATACGTCTCCGATAGAAACGTTTCCTGGAACAGAAGAGAATGTGTAAACATTGCTAGAAGAACTAACTAAGTTTCCAACTCCTTGAACCGACAACAACTCTGTGTTGACTTCATCAGAAGCGTTTCTTCTTATGTAAGAATACTTGAAGCCTTCTTTGTTTTCAAAATCAGCCTTGTTTACATGCCCAGATTCTATGTCCGTAGCTACTGTTACGTCCCACTCTTTGGAATCCCCCTCTATTTCTATTGTCTTGAATATTTTAACTTCAGAAGGAGCATCATTTGCAACAAACTCTAGCTCAGTATTGTACGATTGACCGTAAAAAGTGTTTCTATTTCCTTCAGATTTGTTGTGAAGATATAGCTGTCCGTCTTTAAATGTATAAAACTCGTTATTCATATTAACCATCATATCTGGTATATACGAATAAAAAGATGTCCATCCTTTTACTTTTTCATCGTAAGTTAAAGTGTATTCTGCCATGCTAAGCCTCTGTTACTGTTAGATTAAATGATCCGAAAGAAGAATCACACTCTATTCCGTAAATATACATTTTGTAATCTCCAGCAGTTAAGCTTACATTTAAGTCTGAGTCTGAATCCGTAGGAGTTCCAGTGCTTGCTGAAACTTGTCCTTGACTATAAGATAAAGCTTGATCTATTCTTTCCACTCTAGAGAAGCACGAAACAGAAGATGGTCCAGTAGTAAAGTTGGCAGTCAATGTAATATCAAAGTTACCTGTAGTTGGAACAGTGAAGTTTCTAGTGGCATTTATAGAATACGTTGTTCCTCCAGTTATTATAGTTCCTCCGGTGTTACTTGAGCAATTAGCTGATAAATATTGATTCTCAAAGTTTTGCTGAATAGTGGTTGATGTGGTTGTAGCCTCAGTAGTTGATGTGGTTGTAGCTTCTGTGGTGGTAGTAGTTTGCTCTCCACCAATAGGACAATCTATTAAATCTTGATAAGGAGCTATATAGTCTGGATCACCAGGAGAGTTTACTTTAGTCTCACTAGTGGCCTCTCCATTAACGTATTTCCTTAGAGTTAAGACTACTTTTGTGCCTGTATTAGCCATAATATATTATTTATGCAAAGATAGTTAATTTAATATTTACCTCATAGTAGAGTCTCTATTGAAGAAGAACTCATACAGCAGAGGCACAGGGCTTTCATGTCTTTTGTACCATAAATCTTCAACGTCTTTTCTTTCTAATTGGGGTTCGTATGTAAGAGAATCTCCAACCATGTGATGCATTTTGCATGTTTTTATGACTCCAAAACTATCTTTAACACCAACATCTCCAGTAAAATGATAGAAATTTACTCTATTGCCTCCTTCGTTGTGAAGTGTAAGCTTGCCATCCACAACCTTTATTACTTTCTTTGGTTGTTTGTGCCAGCCCCATGTATTCATCCACTCTAGCTGCGGCAGCACAAATACATCTACATTATACATGTCTATTAAGAAATTCATATTGAATTGCTCTAGGTGCGATATAGGATTGGTTTTTGCGTCAAAGCCGCTAGTTAATATTTCTATGCTTTTGTCAAGCAAAAACTTATGCTTCTTTCTTGATAACCCAAACAATCCAGCATTATAAGTAATGGTTGTGTGGCCTTTCTTTAAGTTGTACGCCTTATCGCCTATGAAAGGTATTAAGTTGTTTACAATCCTTGCATGCTCCTGATCCCATTCTTCTGGATTACAGTAAGACTTATGAATTATATCAACCTCTTCTCTTGCTCCAACTAAGTATCCTTGTTCTAATTTTTCAAATAAATGGTCCATGTTAGATAGAAATATACAGTCTGCATCTAGTAAAATCTCATATTCATCCATATACCTAGACATCCCTATCCACTTAAATAAGTATTTACCATAGAAATGATGCTGGCTATAGTGTTCAATATTAACATCTACAACCTTAACTTTCTTAGATAGCTTTTTTTTGTTGGTCTGACTAAGTCTACCATCGCAATAAACCTTTATTGGAACTTTGTTTTCGTAATACTCCCAGCTATTGTAAAGAGCTATAAAGTCTAAAAAATATTTATCATCTACAAATACTGAGTAACTTCTTTTCATTCTTCGAATTTAGCTGATGCGCAATTTCTACATATAGTATTGTAAGACTTCTCTATCATTTCAATGTGCTTATCATTACCCCAGAAATCTCTTATTTCCTGCCTTTCTAGGTTTCCAACAACGATTTCCATGTCGTAATCATTACAGCACAGGAAAGCGTCTCCTAGAGCATTTATATGCAGCCAACCAACAGGTCTTCCTCCGACCTCTATTCCGTTGCCACATCCTATTACTCTTTTATCTCTGTTCTTTCGCATTAGGTTTTTCTCTATAGCATGTTTGTTGCTCATAACATGGTCTAGCAACCCAGCTCTATCTATTAAGTGAGGCATACCATAAACAGTCATTTTAGGGAACAGCTCTTTTGCTTTTATAACTTGCTGTGCATTTTCTCCGGTTTCTGGATCCATATCTAAGTCTCTAGGAAACTCTTTTCCTATAGTAACCCAACCACCATTTTGATGCAATGAATTTAAGTTGACTCCATTTATTCCAATGCTAAATGATTTATTCTCCACCATCTCAGGAAGCTTTTCAATAGCATAGTGTACGTTTCTAATCATATTGTCGAACATACCTTCCTTGAAGTTTGTTCTTTTTGCCCAGAGCTCTTTGCTTGTAAATATTGGTATATTTAAGTTTATTCCAGATATTACATCGCTAAACTCAGCAAGCAAGTCAGTTTTGTTAGGAGTCAATGTAGTTCCATTGGAAAGAATCATTGTTCTCATTTTAAACTCCCTTAGTATCTCAAAAAACTCCCTTAAGTAAGGATATAAAAGTAACTCGTTGTAATGAGACGTATAGAAACCGCCAAAGTTTTTATCTACCAACCCATCTTCTCTATCTCTTTCTGCAACTATGTTTTCTATTATCTTTCTAAGCAGTGGTATTGGCATAGGCTTTTTTGCGTGTGCTGGATTACCTTGATAAGCCACAGGGCAAAACCAACACCCAGCATTACAGTGTCCATTTGGATCTAACTGCATCTGCGCTATTTTATGCTTATTAAATGAGTCTTTAATTATGTCTTTTAATGGAATCATGATAATGCTTGTTGAATTAATTTATAGTACTTGTAAGAACATGTGTTATCGTCAACCTGTAGATTTAAGTCAGGCATTTCGTTTATATACTTTCCCTTGAAAAACAATTCTGGATTCTTTTCGGTAACACCAGCATTGTGGTATATAGCATGCTTATGCCATAAATCTTTACTACTTACAGACCAAGAAAAGTCTAGTTCTGGAATTACTTTAGTTTCTTTGTTTCTTTTCCATATATTCCAAAGTACAGCCCACATATCTGCGCACCATATTTGCAATGGATTGTAATCTTCTTCGCTTTTAGAGATCATTTCTTTATTTAGCTCAGTTATTTCTTTAAATAACCTAGTGGAGTCATTCTCTACATCGTACCAAAAATACTTGTCAATTCCCTTTAGTATATACTGAGCACCACCAGAGTTTTTTTCATTTGCCTCTAAAGTCTCTTTATCTATGCCAACTATATTACACATAGCGTCTAAAACCTCATCTCCTTTAGATTTTATGTAATCGTGGCCAATATAAGACACTGTGTCTGATAGATAGCAAATACTGTCTGTGAATACGTTTTCAGGTAGCTTCAATGGCTTAGTGAAGGCAATATCACAGTCATGATACATTATAATCTCATCACTTAAGCTTGGGTAAGCAGCAAAATGTTTTCTGAGTATGTGTGGTCTTATGCTTGATATATACCCCTTATCGTGTCTTTCGTCTTCATAGAAAGAGAACAAAACTCCAGGATACTTCTGCATCAATTTGTCAAAGTATGGATCTATACCCCCATGAATAGCACAAACAATATGTACATTTTCTAGGTTTATACCTACATTCATAAAGCTGTGAAGCATTACATCAATCTGCCATGCAAAGTATTGCGTGGAAGGTTGAGCGCATATATATTTCATTTAATTTAATTTTCCTAACCGAATAAATTCTTTAGCCTGTGAAATTACATTTTGTCTTTCTTCATCAGACATAGACGTAAATTCCTGAGCTGTTATCAAAGATAATTCTTCTTTTGTATATATCTTATTCATTTTTATATAATATTATGGAAATCCTCCTCCTCCAGTACATTCTGTTGTGCTATACATGTATCCGAAAGATGTTATTCTAGTGCTGAAAGCTACTCCGTTTCCATCCATATCTATACCATACCACTGATCGCCACCGTTAAATGGAGTTTGAGCAGTAGAGTCTGTGTAAACCCTAGCTCCATCTTCTGGAGTAGGGGTTGCAAACCATACATTATCAAAGGCAAATAAATTACAAGCATCGTCTGATGTTGATTGCCCAGATGTCCTAGCTCCAGCGTAAGTTACTATTGTAGTGGTTGTTGTAGTAGGTGCAACCGTTGTCGGAGCCGCTGTAGTCGTTGTTACAGGAGCCTGAGTAGTCGTTGTAGCTGGCGGCGTTGTAGTACTAGTAGTAGTAGTGGTTGGAGCAGCTGTTGTACTAGTAGTTGTAGGGGCCGCTGTTGTTGGAGCCACAGTTGTTGTTGTCGGAGCCTGAGTAGTTATAGGCTGAGTGGTTGTTGTAGCCGGTGGCTGAGTTGTAGGAGCTGACGTTGTTGTTGTTGTAGTTGGGGCAGGCGCCTTTGTTGTTGTAGTAACTATAGTTGTGCTTGTTGTAGTAGGTGGCTGCGTTGTTGGAGGTGGACAAGTTCCAGTAATATTATACTGACCGTCTGCTGTTGTCTGATCTCCAAGAGTCCAGCATTGTCCAGATCCATCGTTCAATGTAACCAAGTCATTTATTTGGTATCCTTGCTGTAACCATACATAAGCGTATACTAATCCATCAAACCTTTCTGCTATCCAAGATTTATTTGGAACTGAAGTAGTTGTTGTCGCAACAGTAGTAGTTGTTGTTGTTGGAGGGGGTAAACAAGCGGAACAATCTGGGAATGCTTCACTCCAATCATTATTGTTAGAAGGAGCCCCACTAGCAATAACTTCGTAGCAAGTGCTATCTCCAGCAAACTTAAATGACTCACCGTTACTAAATGTAGTAACACTTCTCATCGTAACTGTTGTTCCTCCACCGCATGGTTGTGCGTAGTAGTAGTTATATCCTAAAGTTGTAGTCGTTGTTACTGGAGGTGGACATCCTGTTAATCCTGTATCAGAAACAAGACCTATATTTGTTCCTGATGTTGTTGTTCCAGTAACAATGTATATAGTAGGCCCACTTCCTTCTACCCTATCATTTACAGATAAAGATATTTCTTGAACCTCTTGTTGTGTTCTAAATCCAACGGCTCCATCACTACACCTTTCTAATGAGTAATAAGAAGGAGCGATTGTTGTAGGTGGTGGTGTTGTAGGTATTGTCGTGCTAGTTGTAGTCGCTACAGTTGTTGTAGTTGTAGTCGGACCTCCACTAGTTGTAGTAGTAGTAGTTGAAGCAGGTTCAGTTGTACTTGTAGTTGTTGTAGTGCTACTAGTTGTTGTTGTAGGCTCTGTTGTACTAGTAGTAGTTGTGCTGCTAGTAGTAGTTGTTGCTGCTGTAGTTGTGGTTGTTGTTGGATCACTTTCTTGTTGGCAAGTATAAGTGTCTTCTAACCATTCAGTTAATCCTCCTTCACAGCTATATTCATCCTCTTTCCATTCTACAAATCCATCTTTTAAAGAAACTACATAATGATCATTAATGGGATCATAACCTCCAATAACAGATGTTTCGCTTGATGTATTTAAGTTGTCTATAAACCAATCATGCATTCCATAATCAGAAACTTCAAATATGCCGTTCTCAGTTAATCTGCATATAGCTCCTCTTCTTTCATCAGCAAAAAACATATCATATCCCCATGACTGAAAAGATGCTGGAGAAAAGCTTATTCCATACTCTCCTTTGTAAGGAACTTCTTGACCTAATACATTTAAGTTTTGAGATACATTTCCAGTTCCATCTGCATTATAAAGAACAGACTTGTTAAACAACAACTTGTGTATTTTGTTTTCTTGGAAAACTATAACATCATTGTTTCTAGAATGAATTAGCTGTATAGATCCATACTGAGCATCCATATCCTTATAGTTAACTAAAGATAAGTTAAACTCATTTAATCCATTAAAGTTAGTCGTAGAGTCGTAAACGTTACTGTATGTTAAAGATGATATTCTTTTGTTAGACCTGAAGCCATCAACCTCATCGTTTACTCTAACGGCAATGTTTAATTTCTGCCCAGATATAGAGTCATTTATTCTATTGGATTCAGATCCATCCCCAAAACAATAAGCATTATACGCATTTAGAACTGTTTGCGCATTTTGAGACGATGTTTGATCTTGAATCTCTCCTTTATGAAATCCATCAATTATATCGTAAGTTCCAGGAACTTCATAATAAACAGTTTCTATGGTCTTTTCTGGAAGGCTTTCAAATATTACAGAGAATGGTTCTGCTAGAGTTGTATCTAATATCGTAGTATTACCCTTTAATTTTATATAAGCACCAGCTTCTTGCGTTCCAGTTCCAATAAAATCAGCCTCTTTAGTTTGAACGCCAATTACTTCGTACTTATAAAGTGTTTCAGTAGGTCCTGCTCCGTTATTTTTTAAAATTAATGTATCACCATCAGCCACTTTATTTAGCTCCGTTTGAGCTGCTTTAATGTAGTAATAGTCAACATTATCTTCTTTGTCTCTATAGAAAGGACCTTTAGTTCTTATTGTGTAGTAATCTAAGGCAGTTTCTCTAATTGCAAACTTGTATCTATCAGCCCAAAATGGTGGGTTATGAGATATATTGACTCTAATCTTATTAGATAAATCATTTGTGTAGTGAGCAAAAGTAGCAGAATTAGATATTCCAGTTAGTACAGGAGATTTTCTTCCATACTTATCAAAGTAAACCATACCTACATCGTAGGTTCTATTACTTTTTAGCGTTGGCTCCGCAATATATCTACCACAAGAACCGTTATCAACCTTAGTATAGTAAGATGTATTGTCTGTAACGTTGCCTAAGTTGTACCCACAAATAGTTATTGTCTCGTCTGGATCTAAATTAACCTGAACATTTTCTCCTTCACAGTTAGTGTAGAAAAATAAAGATTGAGATCCTACTCTAGTTATTGTGTAAGAGTTTGATGTTTGACAAGACTCAGTTAAAGGAGTTGATAGCTTGTCTATTAAAAGATCAAAGTTTATAAGATCTTCATTAGAATCTAATAAATCATAATTATCTTCGTAGTTTGCGTATACAAGCCTATTTCCAATGATCTCCTGGGACTTCGCCTTGTGAGGTACATTATCATATATCCTGTTAAATTGAGTCTCTGAGAGGACCGTAAATAGCTTATCGTTAGAGAAATTAAACGAGCTCTCTGAGTTATCGGGAAGTGTTGCTTTGTTCCTATCTAAAGTATATGCTAGATATAGATTTTGAGAAGAAGCTTCTTTTGCGTATATCTCAACTTTTTCAACGTTTTTATCCCCTACATTAAAAGATACGCTTACAGATGTGTACTGGTTTAGCATGGCTGGATTATCAGCTGCCTCAATATCTATATCCCCTGGTTTAAATGCCCAGTCTGAAAATGGAGATAAAGCACTAAACTCATTATCAGCATACTTATATCTGTAAGAAAAAGAAAAAAAGCTCTCTCTAAGATTGCTTTCTTCTGGATTGCTTCCTTCCACCCCTTGTATTGAAGGCTCTTTTCTAGGCGGAGCTTTTATAACTGATATGTCGGAATCATTAAACCCATTTACATTATAAGACTTACCTTTAGAAACCTCAATTCTTCTTGGTGGATTTAAGTTGTCTGTCCAGTATATAAACACTTTATCATTGTCGTTATCAACAAAGATGTTTATTCCAGTAATTAAATGAGATTTACTGAAGTTTAAAACATTACTTCCATCTGGCCTAGTGTCAGTTAAAACAAAATCAACATCACCATTATCCTTGGAGTATTCCATTAGATAAGATCCAGTATCTGATTTAACAAACCAGTATATTTTTCTGTTCTTATCGTCAGCAATAGTTCCAATACAAGAAGGATTAGCTCCAAAAGATACAGAAGACAAAGCTTCATTTGATAATGCATTTTCAATAGCACCAACACCTGATCCATCAGAGTTAGCAACTTTAACGTTTAACGCATCTCTATATTCTCCTTTAGGCACAAGTCTTTCATCGAAATCCTTGTTCATCTTTCCAGATGTAAATAAGTTTTTAACTTTCCCCATTATTTAATCCACTTGTTTCTACCCCTAAGCGCTTGAATCATGTCCATTGGATGAATGTCCATCATTCTTATTTTAGTGTTCTTAAGAGCAGCAAACGCCTGTCTTCTAACTCTATTTACGATGTACTCTTGAACACCAAATTTGTTCTTTAGCACTTCGTGTAATATGTATTTATAAAGGTAATCTTCTGCTTGTTTGTGTACTTTAAGGTCAGACTCATCTGTGTTAGAAAGTCCATCTGTTATGTATTCTAAAACTATAAGCTTGCCAGCTGAATCAGAACTAAATCTAATTACTCCCAAGCTTTTGTTTATGTTGTATGTTCCGTTAATAGTGGCATTCGCAGTATCCATACCATATCTGCCTCCATAAGCAAAACTATATGCCGAATCATTTAGCGTGTCTTGAGTTTCAGACGTTTGCATGTTTCTAATATCCATAAGAGGAGTACCTTCCAGTCCTTGTCCTGTTTCAGAAAACAATATGTTTCCTTGGTCATCCTGTAGATATGCTTTATTAACTGATGTAGTGTAGTTTCCATTAACCATAGGATGAAGTTTTCCTTCTCCGTCTACCCATGATACTCTAACCATTCTCACATAGTTCCTAGGAAGCGTTATCTGCAACGTATCAGGCATCTCTAACTCTAACCCTTGTATTTCATTTAAAGCATCGTAATGAAGCTCTTGTAGCCCTCTTTTAGCGTGAAAGATTACATCAAATCTAGATATATCGTTAATTAACTTATTATCTCCAACATTAAAGAGCATAAAGTTGTTTATAATGTCAGACATTAAAACATATTGGTCCTCTCCCCAGTTAGTTGAACTTTGATAGTATTGCTGATCTGTTGTTGCCATTTATTAAGAATTTTCTTTTTGAAACTCAGCTGTATCCAAACCAATAGCTGCCTGAGTAATTTCTGGCTCTCTAATAGTAAGTCCTGCTAGTTTAAGTATTTCTAGAACTAAGTTTGGTTCATCTTCTGGAGCTATCTCAAAATCTTGGTAATCACCAGCACTTGGATTAAATATAGGGTTATCTGCCACCATATTGTAAGTCCACTTTGGATCTGCAACATTTCTAACATAAACCAAAGTCATATCGTCTGTAAGAGTATCTGGCTTAATATAGTAGTAGTTGTTTTTATCTATGTAAACAGGAAAGTTCGCTGTAGGCGCAGTTAAATTTGAGCTATACAGAAACATTTCTTTGTTTTTTGGAACCATATCTAGCTCCTTTGAGCCATATCTTAAGGATATTGGCTGATACATATTAGATGGTTTTACATAGTACCCAGATGTTTGAGGTATATCCGACTCAATAACAAATCTTTCTATGTTTGATCTAAGCGCATTAAGTCTGTCCCCATATTCAGAGCTTAATCTTCTAGCGTTCTTAAGAGCTGTGAGTTTAGCGTACTCACTAAAATACTGATCAAATATTAACTGTTGTGCGTGTTTCGCATACAAGTTAAACTGCTCAGGTGTTAAATAACCCCTATTCTCTTTGTTGAGAGCAGTAAGTACAGTATTTCTAACATGGTTTATCATCCTAAAATCTTTGATACAAAAATACAAAAAAAAAGGGAAGACTATTTTGTCCTCCCCTCTTTCAAAGCAGTGTTAGTGTAAACACTATAGTTTATTCGTAAGTGACTGGAGCACATCCAATCCTTCGTCTGTTTTAAAATAAGACGCTAATGCAGAAAATACATTCTCACCATAAGGTACAGTAATTATTTTTGTTTTCTTAGCATCATTCCAACAAACTGTTCTGTTATCATCTTTAATAAATATTAACCCCATTTCGTTAGCCCTAACAGCTACGTTTCTAAGTTTAATGTTTTCATCATTAGTTAGACTCAAGAACTCTTGTGGATTCTTTCTAGCAAATAAAAGCATATCTCTTCTGATTTCGTTAGAAGCCATATCAGATACTCTAGACTTTAAAACTACCCTAGCGATAGCTTCAAGGTCCTCTATTTGCATTTCTCTAGCAGCATTCATTGCTTCTAGTTCTGCTTCAACATTATCTATCTCTGCTTGCGCTGATTTCTCTGGATCAAACTCAACATACACCTTGTCCCTGTCTGGGTGGTATAGAGATAAAAACTGTTGTAGTAATACGTTTTCTTTGTTTACGATAAGCTTACCGTCTCTAAAGATTACTGCTGGAAGCGTAACATCTCCGTATTGCTCATCCTCAAACACAGAAGTTTGATTGGTAGCATACCTAAGAGATCTGTTCATTGTTCCGTCAAAATATTGTAAGGGTTTGTTTAGGTGGTGTCTAGAACGTAAGATGTAGTTCACAGGTGTTGCACCTCCTTTTAAGACATAGACTCTGTCTTTCACCTCCCACTTAGGGGCGGCTGCTGTTTTTTTTGTTGCCATTATAATTAAAATTAAATTAGATTAAAAAGTAAGAGTTACCCCCGTTGTTATAACGAGGGTAATTCCTACAATAAATATTACTTCATTAAGATGAAGTTGTTTGCACCGTGTACACAAAGAGCTCTTTCAGATAAGAAGTGAACGCTCATTGCATCCAAGTCAGTGTTAGAAGCTCCACCAGCAGAACCAACAACCCAAGACTTATACTTTCTGTCTTCAGCTTCTGATTTTCTGTATTTAATGTGTAAGAAAGGACGAGTTGCATTCTTTCCTAAGATTTGATCGTATACAGTAGTTGTACCAGCTGGAACGATAACTCCGTCAACACCAGCAGTTAATCCTCCTGTAGTTGCATCGTTTAAGTATTTCCAGTCAGTCTTGTAGAAATCATATCCTAAGTTGAAGCCCATGAAACCTAAGTTTAATGCCATAGACTCATCGTTGTCAAATAAACCGTAAGAAGCAGTAGAAGCTCCACTGTTGTTTTGAGCAGCAAGTACGTTGTCAATCTCGAAAGATTTAGTTCTGTTAACGAACATTACGTTTTCTTGGATTGCTCCTTCTTTGTCAAGAACTTTGATTAATTCTTCTAAATCTCCTCTAGAAGCGATAGAGCCAGTAGCAATATTTCCTCTGTTTTCTATTTCGTAGAATAAACCTTTTGTTCCTTTGTATCCTGCTGATTCAGCACCAGAAGATGTAGCAGCTGGACGTCCTTCGATCAAAGATAACTCTAAGTAGTCTTCGAAACGTAATCTTGTCTCATGCTCAGATTTTAAGTACCATAAGTATCCGGTTGCACCGTTCTCAGTAGTTACTTCAATCCATCCGATTTGAGCCATATCTGAACCATTAACCTCGTATTTATCTTTGATGATAATTGGGTTGTTAGTTAAGATGTCTTTTGGAGCCTCTAAAGATCCAGCCATTCCAGCAGTTCCTTTTTTGAATTCAGCACCGAAAGCAAAAACTTTTAATCCAGTTGTGTCTAAAGCAGCAGCCAAGTTAGCGTTCTCGTAAGAAGCAACCGTGAAAGTGTCAGTAGTTACACCAGTAATTAAAGCTTTCTCTTGTGTTCCGTCGCCATCAGTAATAACTACTGTTTGGTTAACACGGAATGGGTGTCCAGCAGAAGTAATTACATCAGCAGATCTGGTAGCACCAGTTACAGCTAAATGTAAACGTCCTTGCTCTGCCCATTGGATTACGTCAGAAGCGAAAGGCATTTCAGCTCCGACCATTCTTAAAAAAGAAGATACAGATCTGTTTCCGTATTTTTCAAATTCTTTTTCGTAAACGTCTGGTAAGTACTGAGAAGTGAACTCGATGTCAGATCCCAAGTAGTTACTTGATAATGTTGATTTTGATGGAGCAGGGATTAATGATCCTTGTACTCCAGAAATAGTTACACTCATTTTTGTAAGTTTTTAAGTTTTAGCGTTTTCTAATTTTAAATGAGAAATCCTCGCCAGAATCAACTACTCTAAACTTAGTACCTTTTACATCTACAGTTTTGTTATCTCTAACAGACATGTCTATGTTTTTAGTTTCTTTTACTAATCCTCCTGTTGCGTCTGCTACACCTTGCTCATAAAAGTGCTTGGCTATAGCATCTGCATTAGAGGCAGCAAAGATTGCCTTGTGGTACTGGTTAGCGTCTTTAATGATACCTTTTTCATCTAAGTGCTTGCTAAAAAAGTTGGAAATATCCGATTGTTCTTCTTTAACTTGACCTACATCTTTTGGCTTGAACACCTGCTTTTTATCTCCCAAGTTAAATTCAAAACCTTTGAATTCTTGGCTAAATAAACCATCAGTCTTCTCACTAAAGGCACGAGACCTTAGTTCTTGTAATTGAGCTTCTTGTTCAGATTGCTCCTTGTATTGACTATAGAAGTTAAAAGCCTCTTTGTAATCTTCAGGAATAGAGGTTACACTTGACTCAAGTGGTGCCTTGTATTTTTCCTTCAAACTTTCAAAGTGATTCCTAGCTTTGTATAGTTCTTCTTTAAAGGCTAACTTCTTTTTCCTAATGTCAGAAGGGTCATCCAACTCTTCATCGTAAGAGAAATCCTCAGATAATATTAAATTAATATCCTCTTCATCAAGATGTGGTTTAGTTTCCTTGTAGTACTCAGTCAAAACAGATGTGTCGTTTACTTTTGTCCAATCTTTTTGTAGATTAACAAAATCATCAAAACCACGACCAGTTTCTTTTTTGTACTGCAAGAACTTTTCTACATCTTCAGTTAGCTCTTGTTTTTCAGTTTGTTTAAGATCGTCTATAGAGCCTAGCTCTAAGCTGTGTCTTTCTTTTAAGTATGATAATATACTATTATCGTCTAACTCAAATTGTTGAGGCTTTTCAATCGCCTCCTCAGAAACTTCTAGCTCCTTTGCAATCTCTTGCTCAGAAACTAATTCTGCTTCTTGTTCTGGTTGCTCTTGAATTACTTGCTCTTGTTGAACAACCTCCTCTTGAACTACCGGCTCTTGAACTTGTTCTTCTTGAACTTGTTCCTGCTTTGGTTCAACTGGATTACCATCGGCATCCAATTCCCTTAGTTTCCATTCCATATAATTAAATTTAATTTAGCGCAAAGATACAAACATTAATTAAATGCCTACCATTCCTTCGATTCCAGACCCTAGTGAGTCTTGACCGTCAAAATCTATAGGATCCAAATCCTGTTGTCTTTGCTGTATTAATTTCGATTGTTGAGTCGCTTGTTTAGCTGTTCTCTTGTCTTTTCTATCCTCTTTGTAAGCTTCTTTGCTTAGTTGAGATTGTATTTCAGCTCCTTTAATCTGACCATCCATACTTTTCTGTAGTTGAATAAGTCTAGCCTTAAGCTCAAACTCCATCTGCATTCTTTGAACCTCTATTTCAGACTCAAGCTGCATAAGTTTAGCTTTAGCTTCCATTTCAGTTAAAGAAGTTTGTTGTTTTGCTTGTTCAGCCACTAAAGCTGCCTGTTGATTAGACTCCGCTTGAAGAGCAATGTTTTGCTGTTGCCTCTTCTGGTCCATCTTTTCTTTTCTTCTTTTTCTAACCTTTAGTAATTGAGAGGCTATTTTAACATTTTTAACTCCTCTAATATCAATAGCATCATCAATATCAATTTTACCAGCACTCAAAGAAGTTTGAATGTTTTGCTCCAACATATTTCTCTCTTCCTCGTCTGGATGAAGCTCTATGTATATTCCAAAATCATGTAAGTGAAGCTCGCTAATTTCATCAAGAATATCTACGCTGTTTCTACCAATATTTTTAATAAAGTCCTCTCTCATATCAGAGTACTCCAAAACATCAGAAACTCTGTAGCTAATACACTCAGCAATTCTTTGTGTCAAGAACAATCCAGCTTTTAGTACATGCCTTGTAGCTGTGTTAGAATTCAATGCAGCTAATTTCTGAACACCAACTAAAGCACTTGGATCTGGAGTACTACCGTCTCTCGCTTCATTTAAGCCCGTTACAGAGCGGATCATGTTTAAGTTGTAGTTGTACATGTTTATCAATGAAGAAATCTTTGCGTTGGCTCCTGAAGAGGTTAACTCTTGAATAGGAATTTTACCGTGATTATATTCCCCTTCTTCATTATAAGACCTACCTATAACAGATCCTGTTTGGAAATACAAGTTTAACGCTTCCTGCGGGGTATATGATGCTCCATTTCCTAAGTTAATGGAAGAAAGCCCATCAATATCCATATAAACACCATCAGGCATCATTTTAGATGTAACTTGCTGTAGTTTTAAATGTAATAATTGTATTTGATCAGCAAAAGGAATCATTCTTTTAACCAAAGAATCAATTTGACCCCTATACATTCTAGGTGCTGTAACTACAAAAGGAGCATATACTCTTTGTATAGAAGATTTTGGTCTAACCATATTCTTCATTACATCCCACTTTAATATGTAGTTGGTTCCCAAAACAAGAACCCCCTCATACCAAACATCTATTTTTTTAGAAAGCTTTTCAAATCTAGCTTCTTCAGTTTTAGGAGGATTAAACGAATCGTCTTTTCTTAGTACCTTTTCTCCACCTGTTGTAGTTACTTTCTTTTTGTATACGATTGTTTTATCTGTCTTGTAAGAGAAATATAACAATGTAGCTGTGTTGTGATCAAAGTTGTCTACTTGATAACCACCTCTAATTCCTTGATATGCATCCCACTTGCTAGATAATTTAGATATTTCTTTTATATCTTCAACAGTCAAGCTAGGATCAATCTTCTTGAGTTCAGTTATATTTACGTTTTTAACCTCACCAAAGTAATAGCAATCCTCAAAGTTAGGATCTTCAGTAGGACTCCATATTAAGTTAGCTGGATCTACATAATCAATTTTGATGCCATCGTGTAAGTTGAAAGAGTGTCTTAAAGCAGATATACCTAGTACAGTAGCATCCTCATCTACTTGCCTTTTAATAAGCTCGTAGTTGTTTTGATTCATTACGGTTTGAATAACTTTCTCCTCAGCTATTTCAATATCATCCTTATAATCAATCTGCATGTGCAACTCAAGCTCATCTTGATTTTCTGGAAGAGAATCTATGTCTTGAGAAAACATATCTTTACCAAGAATCTCCCCAACTTCCATGAGTTCATTCTTGCTAAACATTTCTGTCTCTATGCGATTCTTATAAAGTGCCTTTTTATTTGAAGAAATTGAATCAACAGCTTCTGCCTTAACATCGAATAGTCTGTTAGACATTCCGTTAACTACTATGTCAACAAACTTTGGTATAATAGGAACTGGAGTCCAATCTAAGTTTAGATAAGATATATCTCCATTTATAGAAAGCTCGTTCTTGTACTTCTGTACAGACTGCTCTCCCATTGCATAAGTTCTTAATTTATGATATGTATCACGGTTGTTATAAAACCTTGAAGTTCCACTTTCTTTCCTGAACCATTCAGACTCTATTGCCCTTCCAACTATGAGTCCATAGTCCTTAGAAGACTTCTCAGAATCAGATGCTAATTGATCAGGGAATCCAATGGCGTAATTCACTGGAGATTTATCCATATTGTTACTTAAGTATTGAGCTAACTAAACCGTTATTATTATACTTTGCAAAGTTAACATTTATTATTTTATTAGTTTTTTCAGGTTTAACTAGGTACTTTTGGTTAGCCATAAGCGCTAAACCCGAGGAAACAGTGGCATCAAACTTGGTACGTTTTGCTATATCGTAGTTTGCCCAGTCAAGTAAAGTTCTCGTAAAGTACATGTTTCCAGAGCCTTGATCAGTATATCCTACATTCTGCTCTATATAGGACTCGATAGCTTCTGCGTGTATTGATATAACAGCAGTAGAAGATGGTATACCACCTAGTTCTTTTTCAGCCTTAGACAAGTCATTTTTGTGTTTGTCAGGTCTATTTATGCTCCATTTTCTATATCCTCTGTTCTTTAAGTGATACAAAAGCCTTGGCTTGTTGTTCTCTGCAAGTATTGGCATACCATAAAAAACCATAGCCATAAGAACATCTTCATAGAATAACTCTGCTGTCTGAGGTCTTGATATGTACTCCAAGAAGAACATATTGGATGGTCCTTCAAAGTTTATTTTGGTTACTCCATGTAAAGCACCATTAGATCCACCACCACCTACAGTTCCCGATATATCATAACTATCACATCCAAAAGCTCCAATGTGCTCATTACCAGGCAGTTTAACTCCATTACTAGTTATAACTCTATTTCTAAGCTCAGGTTTAGGTATCCATGTAACAAAAAATCTACCTCTACTATCTGGAGTCCATATAACCTCCGTATCTTTCTTTCCATCTTTCCAGGAAAAGCTTCCACGCATTACAGCTCTCTGCCCCTCTAATCCATCGTTGTAATCAATCTGCTCATATATTCTTTGCAGGTTAAATAAACTATTGTTTGCTTCATCTCTAAAAGCATGACCTTCTGTTCTAGGAAATTGCCTATAAAACTCATTTAAAGCGTCTGGGTCGTTTTTAAGCGACTTTACTTCGTTTTCCCAGTAATCTATCACACCACCAGAGATAACGTCTCCAAAGGCGTCAAAAACAGGATTCTCGGAGTTTCTGAAGACTGGCTGTCCATATCTATCTATATATCCTTCAAAGTTCCATTCCATAGGAATGAAAAGCGAATACATTCCACTTTTAGTTTGACCATTGTCGTTTCTTTCTAAAACATCAGAGTCTTCGTAAAGCTTCTTAAAGTTTGCCCCTCCTTTATCTAAAGCATTAGAAGTGGACCCCATCATGCACTTACCTACAATTCTTCTACCGAGCCTCAACGTTGTTTTAACTACTCTCCAGTTATTTAATATGTTGTCTGGAGGCAACCATTTCCCAGATTCATCTTCAACTAACAATCTTAGTTTTTCACCATCATATGAGTTGTCTCCTGTGTTTTTCCAGTCAATAGTCGTGTCTAATCCACTTATCTCTTCTAAGTTTTCTGAAGCTGACATTGATTTCCTTGTAAGCTTTGATGCTGGCACACGATAAGCGAGCTCTGTCTTTGGCCTATCCATACCATCCTGTATTGGTTTAAAAAAGAACGGATAGTTTATAGATATAGGAACAACTTTGTCTGTAAACATTTTTTTAGCATCTGCTCCAGTCTTAGATAGTATTCCAAACCTACCATCTGAAGTTATAGTTGCCTGATGAACAGTCTCAGCAGAAGACATAAAAGAAAAACCTGAACGTCTATTTTTTAAATAACACATGCCATAGCATCTATTATCCGCTTTACAAGCCTCCCAGAATATAAAGAACAATCTGTTTGCCTCTCTAAAGTCAGGTTGACCAACATCAATCTTGGTCCACTGCAAGTACATATAATGAGATCCAGTTATGTAAGTAGGGGTTCCATTGTTTTGAAACCAAAAACCTTCATCTCTTTTTGTGAATTCATCTTCAATGTAATCAACCCAATCACTCTTAAAAGAGTTAGGCATACTATTCCAATCAAAGATTGTTTTTATTAATCTAAGTTCTTTTGGATATTCTAAGGTTTCCCAGTATTGCTCAGATTGTTTATTGCTTCTTTTATGTACGTTATTAGGTACAGATGGAAGTGCTATTTTTAAATTCTGTATCTCTACTATATCACCTATAGTTCCGTCTTTAGATATAACAACAATATCATAGTCTGAGTTATATCCATAATCCCAGGCTTTCTTTTTGTTCCTATTTTTTAAGACGGTTTCAGATACTACTCCAGAAAGAACATTACAAAGCCTAAGACTTTCTACTTCTTCTTTCTGCAAAGCTTTGGAATCCTGTATCTTTTCCTTTACTTGTTTCAGATTCGTCCTCGCCATTTAGTTTAGCTCTTTCTAATTCTATTCTATTTAGTATTTCAAATGCATCAAATATTGCAAGCTTTTTAGTTGCCGCAGCATTCTTTAGTCTATCAGCAGCAATATCTTCGTTTGGATCATCTGTAATAATCTCATCATGAGCAACCTTAATAAGCTCCTCTACGGCCTTTTCTCCTGCTGCAATAACTCTTTCTATCGTTTGCTTTATATCTCTAGGCATATGTCTCTTGTTTGCATTCTATATAGCTTCTTGCCCTCTATATTAAATTCATATTCGCTATTCTTAGTAAATCCAATCTTAGTGCCTTTTGTAACACCTTTTGATTCGAGATACTTGTTAGAGACTTCTATAAGTCCCACATGGTCTTCCTTTTCTTTGTTTCGAAGTATAGCGCTATCCTGAGTATAATCGACAGGCAGAACAAAGCAAAACGCTTTAAGAGCTTTCCAATCATCTTTTCTTTTGTATAAATAAATTCTTTCTAATGGAACTATGTAGGAGTTGCCTCTAAAGTATTCGTTGCTCTTAGTCTTTCTCCCTTTCATATCTAGATATGTTCTAAATACGTTATGGTGGACCACAACTATATCTCCAACTTGAAGCTCAGTATCGTTGTCTGTAGTAGGCAATCCTTTAACTATGCCAATGCGATTCACAAAAGAAGCATCCTCGATAGTTGTGTTAACTACAAGATCTACTCCTCCTACATTCTTTGTATTATTGTATTCGCCTCCTAGAGGCTCTATAAGGTATCCGTATCTAGGTCTCATTAGATAAGGTTTATGTCGTACTCAATTACACATGGAAGCCTGTCAAAAAACTTCCATTGAAAAGCCTCTCCCTTATCGTTTATAACCCATATTGCGTAGCCATCATCATCCTTTACTATCTCGTGTATCGTATGAGAGCCACCCATAGCTGTATTGCCAACTATGTAGTGCATAGCGTTCTTATAATCAGAACCTACACTAATCTTTCTAATGTAACTCATTGTATTTAATTTAATTACCGTAAAGATAATGATTTTTATAATTGGAGGCTTTTACACCCCCTTTTATTTAAAATTGATTAGCAAATGCCATATAAATGTAATTGTGAATAGTTCCATTAGTCCAAGCGTTGTTGTCATTAAAAGAAAACCCAGTTGACGTAAAATTAATTATTGGGGAACCATTATCATCATATTCAGCAAAATTTGCGTAAGGATATAATCTTTTATCTGTTCCTCTCACATTGTCAAACACAAGCCATCCTGCTGCGGAATTAGTTGAACTTTTAATGATAACAAACGCAGGCTCAAATCCACAATCTTGAAAGTTAGGAGTTACCGCTCCACTATAACTACCAAACTTGCTGAATCCTGCAACCTCTGCGAAACAGTAGGCTATTACATTCTGACCATTAGTAGCGGTAGTAAAGTCCTTTATAGTAGTACTCGTTAAAGAATTAACCCAACCTGCACTTACATTTTGATTAAATACAGTTTCATTTAACTTTAAATAATCATCGCTTCCATCTAAAATTGTATGTTGAAACCACCAAGTCTCTGCTGCGGAACGATTTTTCCATATAACAACATCTGGAGCAACATCTAATCCGTGTCCTATTGTTCCCGCTGCACCATTTGAAGTAAAACTAACAATACTAAACCCAGCAGCAGGATTCGCACTAACAACAGAAGTAATACTACCGTTACTGTTTATAGCAGGTATTTCTGCTCCTTTCCAGTTCCAAGCAACGTAGTCTTCTCCATTGGTGTTTACGGTATTAGCGGAACCAAGAGTAAAACCATTTGCATCAAAAGACGTTATTTGGTTTGACGAATATTGTTCAGCATTAGTAGTGTTAGGCTCTAAGAAATAACCAGCAGACCTTATTGAATCGTGTATTCTATGGTTATCCGCTGCATCTCTATTCTTTATCCAAACCATATTTGGCTCAAAACCTACGCCTGTTATTTGATTTGTACTACTATTACCTGTATACAAAACAGTATTAAAACTATCTTCTAAAGTAGGTTCTACTGCGGTAGGGTCAGCAGCAAATGCCATATAGATGTATGAAGCACCGCTTGCGTTAGCATTAGATGTAGTTGTTTGCATTTGAAAACCATTCTCTAAAAACGCAACATCATAACCAGTTCCACTTTCCGCAGTACTTGTATTTGCAAATAATTCGTGTTTTTCGTTTCCTGCTGCAACTCTTTTGTTGTCCACCATCAACCAACTATTCCCCGATGCATCGGTTCTTTTTACCATAACAAACGCAGGCTCAAATCCTGTTACAACAACATTTCCGCTTGTAGTTCCTGTACCAACATACGAACCAAAGTTAGAGAAACCTTCTACTGAATGGAAGGCATAACATATATATTCGTTATTTAAAATATTAAGAGAACTTGTACCCCCTATATAAAATATACTTGAATTAGGTAATGGTCTACCTGAATCTGCTTTTGCATCAGTTTTGTTTAAATAAAGAACATCTTGAGAGCCGTCAATAATGTCTGTATAAAAATACCAATCTACAGGACTTGTTCTATTTTTTATAATAACAATTTCTGGAGGCAAGTTTAATCCGTGTCCAACTTCTCTTTGCGAACTTCCACTTGTATAATCTCCTGTATAACTAACAACACTAAACCCTGCCTCTGTATTAGCAGACACTTGACTTGTTATTGAACCATCTGTGTTTGTTACTGCATCGCCTCCAGCTTTCCAGCACCAAGCTACGAAATCGTCATTATTTGAATTTGTTGTAGTAGCTGAACCCAAAGTAAACCCACTTGAATCAAAAGAAGTTAACGATGTTGCTGCAACTTCTTCTTCATCAGTATTGTTTGATTCTAAGAAATTAGTTGCACCTCTTACTGAATCATAAAGTCTGTTATTTTTAGGTTGATTTCTACATTTAATCCAAACTAAGTCTGGCTGAAATCCTACATCTGTTCTTGGATTGGTTGTTCCATTGCCTGTATAAGTAACAGTATTAAAATGCTCACTTGGCACAATAGTAGGTGTACAATATTCTTCTGTATATAATGCTTCTACTTCGTAAGGTCTTAATGCTCTGTTGAAGAATCTAACTTGGTCTATTTCGCCATTAAAAGGATATGAAACAATGCCAGGAATATCACCAAATACATTTCCATTCGCTATATTTATTGTTCTTGTAGTTGATTGTAATATTCCGCTTACTTCAAAATTACCGTTTACATATATACTACAATTACCACTTAAACCTGCTGAAGATATAACAATGTGATTCCAAGAATTTGCATCTAAAGGCGCGGATGTGGTTCTTATTGAATAAGCTACATTTGAAGAATTAGAAAAAGCAGCGATTGCATTATTAGATTCTACCGTAAATCCAAAGTAAGACCCATCAAAGTTTAAATAAACTGTATTTGATACGGATGAAGCAATTTGCGAACCTTTAATCCATATACTTAAAGAAAAATTAAGATTAACTGGAATTATGCTTGGAGTGGGTAAAACAATCCTACTTCCTGAAACACTAAAATTAGCAGCCGTTCCAAATTGACCTGCACCACCCCAAGTAACATTTGTAGCAGAGCCATCATAGTTACCGCTAACATCAGTAGCATCGCCATTTAATTGATATAAAGCTACACCACCTCCATCTGGAAATGGGTTGTATAAATCTACTGTATTAGTGCAACCACCGCCAGCATCATTTGATTTGATTAATCTCTTAGCTAACATACTATTCAGTTAATGGTTCAACTTCATCTAAACTTGGCTGCGGATAAAATGCGTGCGTGTATCTTAGTACTTCTTCTACGGTTGTTAATGCGTTAATTTCTGTTTCAAATGTATCTGACTTTGTTACTATGTCAAGTCTTTCGTCTTTTATTTCTTGTGGTATCTCAACTGCTCTTTCAGCAAGTCTTGTAACATACCAATCAGTAGGTGATAATAATTTACCAGCTTCTGTTTTAATAGCTTGTATCTTGCTTGCTTTTAACTCTGCAATGTCATAGTTAGGTTTTGTTTCAATAACATTTCCTTCCTCATCTAATACATC